>JACCDZ010343793.1_pt1 | contig 58967 bp, 65 predicted proteins | sample 7449551 | NCBI WGS metagenome assembly JACCDZ01 (sample SAMN15323452, study PRJNA562643) | freshwater metagenome | isolation source: river surface water | place: USA:Blue River Watershed | collected 2017-08-18 | reverse complement strand
GATATAACTTGAGAGCTACCATCAGATCCAGCAAAATATTGTCCTAACTGATTACCATCTTTACCCAAAGCGGATAACTTAGAATATCCACCAGGACCAGATATAACCTGGGAACTACCATCATTACCGGCAAAATATTGACCTAACTCTTTACCATCTGTACCCAAGGCAAATAACTTAGAGTATCCACCAGGGCCAGATATAACCTGGGAACTACCATCATTACCGGCAAAATATTGACCTAACTCTTTACCATCTGTACCCAAGGCAAATAACTTAGAGTATCCACCAGGACCAGATATAACTTGAGAGCTACCATCGCTACCAGCAAAATATTGACCTAAGCCTTTTCCGTCCTTGTCTAAAGCTGATAATTTAGCATAACCACCAGGACCAGATATAACTTGGGAACTACCATCGCTACCAGCAAAATATTGACCTAAGCCTTTACCATCTTTATCTAAAGCAAATAACTTAGAATAACCACCAGGACCAGATATAACCTGGGAACTACCATCATTGCCGGCAAAATATTGACCTAACTCTTTACCATCTTTATCTAAAGCTGATAACTTAGCATAACTACCAGGACCAGATATAACCTGAGAGCTACCATCATTACCGGCAAAATATTGTCCTAACTCTTTACCATCTGTACCCAAGGCAAATAATTTAGCATAACCACCAGGACCAGATATAACTTGGGAACTACCATCATTACCGGCAAAATATTGACCTAACTCTTTACCATCTGTACCCAAGGCAAATAACTTAGAATAACCACCAGGACCAGATATAACCTGGGAACTACCATCAGATCCAGCAAAATATTGTCCTAACTCTTTACCATCTGTACCCAAGGCAAATAACTTAGAATAACCACCAGGACCAGATATAACCTGGGAACTACCATCGCTATCAGCAAAGTATTGTCCTAGTTCTTTACCATCTGTACTCAAGGCAAACAATTTAGCATAACCACCTTTACCAGATATAACCTGAGAACTACCATCATTACCTGTAAATATCTCACCTCTTATATTTCCATCTGTATCTAAAGCTGATAACTTAGCATAACTTCCTTTACCAGATAAAATTTTTATACTTCCATCATCCCCGATATAAATATTTTCTTTATATGGATCTTTTATGTCTGTGGGTGTTGTGAAATTTTGTTGCGGAATTTCATTATATATGAGTTCCTCGGTCGGTTGCGGAATTTCATTATATACGAGTTCCTCGGTCGGTTGCGGAATTTCATTATATACGAGTTCCTCGGTCGGTTGCGGAATTTCATTATATATGAGTTCCTCGGTCGGTTGCGGAATTTCATCTTCGTCTTTTCCAAATAGATTTCCCATTTTTTAATAATACGTAAATATTATTAAAAAAATTTAAAAATTAATTACCAGTTGAGCCAAAACCTCCAGAACCTCTCTCTGTATCTTCAAGCTCTTCGTCTTCTTCTAAAACAACAACCTTTAATGGGGCTAAATTAGGTGCAATAATTTGGAATAATCTTTCTCCTTGTTTAACATGATAAGCGTGTGCAAAATTATCTACTGCAGCCATAATATGACCTCTGTATCCACGGTCAATTATACCTATAGAATTAGACATACGCAAACCGGTTTTTGATATGGAACTTCTAGGAACAAGCATATAAGCAATAGGTTTATCTCTAAGTTTCATTTGACACTTGATTTCAAAGTCAATTTTCGAGGTAACAACTTTATTGTTATACATAGCTGGAATTATACCATCTTCTGGAAAATAGAGATCAACCCCGCTATCATCTTCGTGATTTGCTCGCTTGGAGTAGAGTTCTTTAAGATAGGGATTATTAGTTTTGATGTAGAGAGTAAATGACATTTATTATTTAAAGAATATCCTTTTAAATAATAAAAATGAATATTGTAATCGTAGAACAGCTTAATAAAGCAATAAGACAATCCAATGACTTATTAAAGGCTACACCTGAACAAAGTTTAAAAAGACGCCATCAGTTAGAACAGTATAATGAATATAAAATAAATTCTTCAAGGTGGTATAAGGATATAGTTAATAGTATTAAAACTTATTGGTATTGTTAACCTTTTTAATTGATTTTTTAATTTTATAATTAAAAAATTAGCATCTAATAGTACTTAAAATGAGTATCATTTCTCTTTTAAACGAACAACTAAAAAACAACTTGAACAAAACCACAAAAGAATTAATAATTTCGGTTTCGGAAAAATTTAATATGCCTTATGATAACCTTTTAAATATATGGAATAAGATAAACCCTGACTTTAAATATAATTTTGAATATGCTAAAGTTGTGGTTGAAGATGAAGAAGTAATTATAAAACCTAAATTTGTGGTTGAAGACGAAGAAGTAATTATAAAACCTAAAAAGAAACTTATAATTGAAGATTAAATCGTTTAAAGGTTTACTGAGAATTGATTTATTCTTTTTATAATTTGAGGTTTTAATTCCCCTGTATAATAGTTTATTTGACTGAAGCGCTTATTAAGGATATTAACTGCCTTTTCGTTAATATAAAAATCATTGAGAAACATAGCTTCTTTTATGATTGATTTAATATCATCTGGATCTTGGTTAGATGATATTTTTGAACCAATATCTGTAGATCCATATAAGATGAAAAACATATAAGTAACATCTACAGTATCAATATAGTCTTTATCTAACCAATCTGTTAATCCACACAACAACCATATAAAGCTTTGAATCATAATATTATGCTCGTCGTCATTGAAGCCATAATTTTTAGGGAAGAGTACATTATCACCATCGGTTATAATGTTTTCATGTAATATAGACATTATGTCCTTGTCTTTTATGTATTGTTCTACGCTATCATTTATGTTACCATCTGTTAATGCAAGTAAGGCTTGATTTAACACATGGTCTAAATAACTTCTAAAAGTGGACATTGCCTTTGAAGAGATGAATAAATAACCATCAATTTTTAATACTTCTTTTAAGACTGAATTTAATGTCTCGCTCATATTTAATATGAAGAAATCATTTATAACATATTCAGACTTATTTTCACTCATATTTAATGTTCTATCGTAATTTGCGGTATAGTCAGTGTTGTAATCTACGACAATACCAAGAATATTTTGGATGCAGTAGCTTAACATTTGATCGGTTATATTAGGTTTAATTTCAGACAACATAATTTCAACATAATGTTCCCTTGGAGTTAGCATATATTCAAAGAAGATGCACATTGTGTATGCGAGTTCCTTGGCTTTGATGAGAATGTAATCATTAAGTTCTTCAGGTAATTCAATGATTTTTTTCATTTTATTAATTAATTAATAAAAAAAGAATTATAAGTTTAAATTTTCTATATCTAATAATAAAAAAGATGAATAATTTTTGTTATTTAACTCATGATGATTTTTACGTTGATCCTAATGGTGTTAAAGGTCCAGTTTTATGTCTTAATGCAGACGGTATTTGTATTACCTTATTCCATGCAGATCAGGGTAAATGTATGCACTGTGAAGAAGCTATTCCTGAATTTAAAAAGCTTCCAAGAATGTTTCCTTCAGTCTTATTTGGTATGTGTAATTTAAATAAATATCCTGAGGTCTTTCAGATGAGTAAAAAGACAATTGTTCCATTTAAATATGTGCCTTATATTATCCTCTATTATAACGGTAGACCGTTTATGAGATATGAAGGGGATAAAACGGCTACAGATATGGCTGAATTTATTCAAGAAGTTATGAATAGACTTGAGAACACAAAAACCTTTGTTGATAAGAAGGGATTTAAGCTTGAAAGTGAGCAACCTGTTTATGGAGGTCTTCCTTATAATGTTGTCTGTGATGATGATAAGGGGGTATGTTACTTTACAACAAATGATGTTTACGGTAAAGAAGGTTTAAGAAAGAAATAATATTATAATAAATGCTTCCTGATGACACTTCCTTCCCCCTATATGATCTTCTTTTAAATAAGTCTAATAAGCTAATAGAAGAAGACCCTAAAAATAAGGATATAAGTATTGAAGAAGTAAGGGAGATGATAGACGGTATTCAAAAATTAGATAAAGAAAGAATGGAACATGTTTTTGTTATTATAAGGGTACATTCACTTAGAAATGAGAAAGCAAAGGTATTTGATGTTCCTTTTAGCGGAGAAAGAATAAATATGTCTCAAACGGGCGAAGGAGACATAAAATTTGATATTAGAAACATGCCTCCAATTCTGAGGAGAATGCTACTTGAGTTTGTCCGTATGAATAAAAACTTAGATTAATTGATTTAATTTAATAATTTTTATATTTTAAAATTATTAAATATGACTGTATTATCATTAGGTTTTCTTAGTGAAGAATATTCCCAAATAAAGGGTCTTTTATACTCATTAGGAAACTCTTCAAATGAAGAATTTGAATTGCGTTTTGGAAAGCTTGATAAAACCTTTGATACTAATTTTTCACAAACCAAGTTTTTATCTATTATAAATAACCTTGATTTTTTAAATGTCCATAAGAAGAAGGAACAGACGGTTGATACCGTTGAATATAAAGGGAGATATAGAAAGATCTCCCTTTTAAAACGAATAATCAATGGGATTGAAAGCTCTGAAAAGGCTTATCCTACTTATGAGAATAAAATTAAAGGTAAAAACATAGATATTAATGTTGTAGGAGAAATATATGAAGATAATAGTATTATGAAAGGTGTTAAATCAACTCTCCGTTTTTCATCGTCTAAGGAACAAGAAATAACTGAAAGAGATTGGGATAATTCTTCGGAAAAAGTAAACCTTAGTGTAAAGAGAGTAAGAGCTACTTATTTTATGGATAATTATAAGGTTGACTTAACTACTAAATATTACGGAGGTGAAAACCCTAAAATTGTATTTGAGGTTGAGGTTGAATTTAACAATGATTATATAAAATCCATAATATCTGATGAAAAAGGATTTATTAAGTTTATGGGTGAATTAAAGACAGTTTTAGGATTTATATATAGTTCAAGCACAATTTACTCTGAATATTATTTTAATGCTATTGCTGCTGAAATTAATAGTATAAGATATCCCGCAGATGTTAGACCTAAAAATATATCTGACGAAGATGTTTTAAATACAAAGCTTCAAGGATACGCTGTTACCAATAAACTTGACGGTGTAGGCTATAATATAACCTTTGTTCAAATAAATCTGAATGGAACTGAACTTATTGTTTTAGCGGCTTATAATAGCACAGATATTTTCTCAATCTCTACAATAAAAGCAACCACATTATTATCTCAAGAAAAGGTAATATTAAAATCATTCTCCAAGGCTGAAATTAAGTATATACCATCAACTAAGGTCACTCAGGTTCACTTTTTCGATAATTTACTTTATGGGAATGAAAGAACCTTTGAAAGAGATCTTTTTATGAGACTTAATAAAGCTATTGAAATTAACAATATATGTATAAAGCATTTTTCAACTGCTTCTGTCCCTGTATCTTATGAAGTTAAAGCATTTGAAATTCCTCGAGGAGATATAATTGACACTATAAAGTCAGTCGTTAATAAGATGAGTGATAGATATGATGTTTTTGACCTTGTAGACTATAACGATGGTATTATATTTCAACCATTAGGTCCTTATAGTAAATCACCTGCTTTGAAGTGGAAATTCCCTTCCAAAGTTACCATTGATTTTCTGTTTAGAAAGGACTACGAGAATGATAATTTAATTACCTATAAATTATGCTCTAAGACAAAACCTGGAACTTTTGTGCAATTTAAGGATGATATAACCGGTATAGAACACACTATTACAGTATGTAAGAGAGAATTGTTTGACGGTATTCCAGGTTCATCCCTTGAAGAAAAGGTAGTTGAAGTTGGTGTTCATAATAATGAATGGTCTATCCATAGAATTAGATTTGATAAAGTCCCTGAAAAAACAAACCATATTAAAACAGCTCAAGTCACCTTTGTTGATATACTATATAGATTTACTCTCCCATATTTGGAACAACTCATAAAATTCAGTCGAGGTCAAGGTGAAAAACCTATAAAACAAAGAATTGACCTTATACCTTCTCGTAAAGAACAAGAACCTGTTGAAGAAGTTGAAAATTCTGAAGGTCTACCTAAAGATCATTTTCCAAAAGGTAAAGGGTATATTATAAGCGATGAATTGAAAAATAAGAAAATGACTATGGAAAAGAATAAGGAAATCTTATCTTTCATAAAGGATAGTATCAAAGGCTTGAAATATTCTGAAAAGGGTATTATAGATATAAATCCATTAACAGGGTCAACTGCGATGACTTTTACAAACTTTTTTGAATACGTTTATGCAGTTAGAAGTAACAATGAAGATAACACTTTAGACACTAACTTTAATGTGTTTTATACTGATAAAGACTTATATATAATTGACGAATATAAAAATGTAAATAGTTATAAGGCAAATATTTTGTTTATAAACAATCTTTTTGAGCCTAAAACTATAGATGATATTCTCAATAAATTTTCACAATTTTTAATAATTGTTGCCTCTAAAAAGACCCTTGGAGACTATACTTATTTTAAAGAAGCTTCCGGAATGAAGTTATATGCTTTCTATAACCCTAAAAAATCGCTTGAGGGTTTAAGGGTAATGGCAAACCTTATAAAGAAGGAAATGATAGAAAATACAAGAGGAAAAGTTGTTGCAGATATAGGCTCAGGAGTAGGTGGAGATTTATTTAAGTATTCAAATTCAGAAACAAAAGAAATATTCTTAATTGAACCTTCAACTGATAATATCAAAACATTAAATATAAGATTAAAAGAAGGGGCAAAATTTTTGAAAAAACTTCCTTATAAAGTATTAAATGCAGGGGGAGAAGAAAGTGAAAAAATATGTAATTTTGTTGGTAAACATGTTGATTTTGTAAATATGTTTTTCAGCTTAACATTCTTCTTTAAAAATAGAGATATGCTTATGAGTCTTGTTAATACAATTGATTGTCTTTTGAAAGATGACGGGATATTTATGGGAACAGTTATGGATGGACACTTGGTAGAAAGAGAGCTTGATAAAGATGATATTATAACAAAGGATTATGAAATAAAGAAGGTATCAGTTGAAGGTAAAAAAGGGTTTTATAGTAAAGAGATCTCGATTGATTTTAAGAACACAGTCACAGCTACATATCAAACTGAATATTTAGTATTCTTAAAAGAGTTCGAATTTTTATTGTCATCTAAAGGAATAAATCTTGAAAAAATAATGAATTTCAACGAATACGATACTCAGTCCTTGTCAAAGGAAGAAAAATTCTTGAATGGTTTATATAGTATGTTTGTATTTAGAAAAACTGGAGTTTTAAGAAATTCAAGATTAAACCTTGTTCCTATATATAAAAACAAACAATTAGTTAATGAATATTGGTATAGGGTTCCTTCTCCTCCTGATGGTAGTTGCTTATTCCACTCTGTTGTTATGAACTTATTAGGAGATGAAGCCGGGCCACAAACCGCTTATGATATTAGAACTGTATTATCAAAGACATTGACCTTGGAAGAGTACACAAATATTCAAGATGGAAATTTAGCCATCATTAAGCTTCACGAAATCTTATTAGAAAATATGTCAGTTTCGTGCTTTAATCAAGTTCCAAATGATATGGATGATAAAGAACTTAAAAACAAGGTTGAAAAGATTATTGAAAAAAACAGCAACGAAAAAATGAAAGAGTTTAGAAAAGCATTTGTAAAAGAACTTGTAGAAGAAGGCTTTGATAAAGAAGAGCTAAAGGAAGTGTTTAAAGGCTTCTATTTAAGTACATACTTGAAGTTCTCCGAGAATCTCGCAAATAAAAATTACTGGGCTGATCAAAGTATGATTTTACTCCTTGCAGAAAAATTAAAGATTAATATTGTCCTTATATCTTCCCGAACATTAGAAGTTTATGATTATACAGATAAGTATAACCCTGATTATGTAAGTATAGTATTACTGTACATTGACGATGCTCATTTTGATCCTTTATGTAAGAAGGTTAGTCCATATGATGAAAAGTGCCAATATACATTCAGTTTAGACGAATTAAAAAGTGTAATTTAATTTTATTTATATATTATTTTTAATAATATATAAATGAGTAAAGTAACCACACCTATTGCTTCACCAAAGGGCGAGGAAGAAGAAAATGAAGAAGAGGTTGTCGACCAAGAACAACCATCTGTTAAAAAAGATAACAAACACACCTTATCTTGGACTGACCAAATAGAAAGCTTACTTTCAGGTTGGGCCGACACTGCGGCTGTTTATAAATGGCTTCATGATAAGTCTCATCGTAAGTATAAAAGAAAGAATAAATTCTTAGCTATTCCAACTATGATTTTATCCCTTATTACTGGTTCTCTTGGTATTGGTTTACAAGGGTATGTTCCAGCTGAATATATGAGTATAGGTCAAGGTGCTCTCGGTGGTATGGGAGTTTTTATCGGTATTTTACAAGGTTTACAAACACAATTCGGGTTCGCTCAAAGAAGTGAAAAACACTCTGGTAGTAGTCTTGGATGGGGTAAACTCCAGCGTAATATTCAGATAGAATTATCTATAGAAAGAGAGTTTAGAAAAGACGCTGATTCATTCGTTAAAGTATGCAGAATGGAATATGATAGATTAACAGAACAATCACCTCCTATACCTTCAGATGTCCTTGAAATGTTTAAAATTATATTCAAAAAACAAGCCGAGGAAAAAAGAAAAAACGAAGATGAAGATCTAATTCTCCCTGATATTTGCGATTCTATAAAACATACAAAAGTATATAAAGCAGCTATAAACAACCCTGATAGCGTAATTCAAAGTATATATAATATTGATAAGAAAGATGACCCTAAAAAAGAAGTAACAGAAACTATCGTAAAACAAGCTTTAAACGACCGTATAAAAGAACTTGACGAAAGAATGTCTGGTATAACTCAATTTAAGCTTGCAGCAATGGGTAATAGATTTGCTCCTATCGTAAATCAAATGTCTCAAGATACAGATAGATTTATCCCTGTAGAAAAAACAGTTAATAATAGAGCTAGAAGATCCACAGAATTTCAAGGGATATTTGAAAAAAAACACTCATTCTCATATACAAAGCCAATGTTAGGCTTACCTGTAGAGAAGAAACCACCACCACAAATAGATTTAGGAGTAAGACCTAATATTAAAAACCTCATTAATAAGTTTCAAATAAACCCTGAAAGTAATAAAATAGAAATTACAGTTGATAATCCCCTCCAGAATGACACTTTTAGAGAAATTATAATTGAACCTAAAGTTGAGGAACCTAAAGTAGAAGAACCTAAAGTAGAAGAAACTAAAGTAGAAGAAATTAAAGCCGAGGAAATTAAAATAGATATTCCTCCTGTAATACCTAAGCTAGATCTTGAAAATATAAAAAAAGAGGAGGAGGAAAGACAGAATAAAAGCAGTAAAAGAAAGACTTCAAGCAAAAAAGTAGCAACACCAACTACCGTCTTTATATTCAAAGATGATGAAGATGAAATTTAAATGAAATCTAAAGAAAATTATTCTTTTAAATACATATTAGCGTTTAAAAGAATGTCTATAAAATCTGGTGAAAAGTGTATTATTCGAGGTGACGGAAGCGTCGAAAAGTTTAAAGATATAGGTATATCTACTAAAACTGTTATAGGTATTAGTAATATGAAAATTGACCTTGAAAAATTTTTCAATTATATACCTATAACAGACTTTACTCCCCAAGAAAAAAAAAGAGGAAGAAAGAAAAGAATTCAGGTTGTTTTGAACCATAATAATCTTCCTTATGGAAGTATTATTTCAGTTCAAAAGAAGAAGGAAATAAGAGGAGCTGAACTTAAGAAAAAAAGAACTACACAAGAAACTCCGTCTTCTAATAAGGATTATTTTTTACATTCAGTTTCATTTGTTATTGTATTAGAAGATAATAAACAAATAACCTTAAAAATAAGTAGCAATGGAAAGTTTCAAATAACAGGCTGTAAGAATGATGGTCATTTTATAAATGCTGTAAAATGCCTTTATGATATTATGAACAATGTCGAAAAATGGACGAATGAAAAACTTTATACACTATCTAATGGAGATAAATTAGAGGTTCTCTTTAACACTGTTATGCAAAACATGGATTTTAACCTTGGATTTAAGATTAATAGACAAAAACTTGATAAGTTTATAGAAAAGCATACTTCTCATACAAGCATATACGAAGGAAGCTTAGCAACCTGTGTTAATATAAAAGTAAAAAGTGATGCTTCTATAGATCCTGTTATAACAAAAATTTATTATGACGGAAAAGACTTGGAAACAACCTATTGTTCTTACGAAGAATATAAGACCATATTGAATAAGAAAAAAGAAACTAAGAAAGATAAAAGACACACCTTCTTAGTATTCTCAAGTGGAAGTGTCATCATGTCAAGCACTGGCGCTGGAATGAAAGAAATTTATGACGATATGGTAGACATATTTATTAAAAATAGAAATCACTTTGAAATGACCACAGAAGATACCGAGGAAATAGAATTACTTAATAGACTAGATAAAAGTTTATATTCAGATGAAGAGGAGTATTAAGGCTGTAATACAATTGATTTTGTCTTTACATATTCTGTGTTCTTTGGATAGATTGTAGTACAAGGATAAGTCATTGGATAATCTTGAGGCATAAATTGAGCGTGAGGAACAATCATTTTATAATCAGGTGTTTTCTGCTTAATACTCTCTGGTAAAGTATAAGATTCATATTTAGCGTTATGAAAACCCGCTAAATTAGCTCTAATATAATTTTTATCGGAGAGGGGTTCAGCCTTAAACCAGTCTGTAAATTGATATACCTCTCTTGAAGCAACATCTTTAAATGATCCTTCAGTATAACTTTCTCTTAAAGTATAGTAACTCATTTTTTTATTATTAGGGTAATAAAAAAATAATTTAAATGATTATTTCATTCTATTAATTCTATTCTTTAAAAATGTCTTTTTACTGCTGCGTCTCGCAAATCAAAAATTTCCTCTTAGAGGAACCCCTTTTAGACTATCTCAATTTATATGGAGATAAGTCCAAGCAAACAAAACCAACCTTTGAAGAGTGTGACTTTTCAAAATTTATTATGGATATGGGAAATAAATGGGAAGAATATGTGGTTAATGTTATCATTGAAAAGTGTAAACTTAACAACCTCTCGTATACATCCGTCGAGAGAAAATCCGGTTATCATCAAACCAAAAATGCTTTGTCTAATAAAACCGATATTATCTTTCAAGCCCAAGTAAAAGACTGGAATAATAACATAACAGGATACCCTGATATTATCCTCAAAAAGAGTGCATTCTTAAAACTTTTTAAATTTAAAGGTAATCACCTTGACAATATCCCTGACGATGAATATATCGTAATTGACATTAAATTCTCGTCTGTAAAATGGGATGAAAATTCTCATGTTATAGAAACATCTAATTACATCAAGTTTATTAAAGGGCAAATATCTATGTATTCGAGATTACTAAAATCATCCTCTCCTGTAGGCTTTATTATATCTAAAGATATTTCAACATTGGAATGCCCTATATCTGTTAATGTAAAGGATAAGGCACTTAATAAAGAATGTGATAATGCTATTGAATGGCTTAAATTATTACACAAGAAAGAATTTGATGTTTTCACTCTTAAACCTAATATGAATAACACTATGGATGGATACTGGAGAGAATATAAGAAAGAACTTGCTGCAACCCTCGAAAGTAATCCATATGAAAAACGAGATGATTGGGTACCTTCTACTCCCAATACTAATGTTGCATACATATCTACTGTTGTATGTAATAAGTTTGACCTTCATTCCCCTGTAAAACAATATACTGTAGCAGTTATGGTTAAATTGAACAATGAAATTCATTTCAATATTACTTATGGTTTTACAGATGAAAATCTACTTGAACAATACAATCACGAAAATTACACCATAGTTTCAAACAGAAAACTTGATTTTCCAAGCCGTATAGTTAACATAGATCCTCCTCGTAAAGGAACCATAAAATCTGAACTTGAAATAACAGCAGTATATAATAGGGATAAATTATCAGAAGAAATTATCAGGGGAATTATAGATTACTGTTTAGAAGATTGTAATGAGTTGGAAAAAAGATACAACCTAATTTAAAGAATTATATTTACTTTTAATAATAAGATGCCACCAAAAAAAGACGATACCCCTAAAAATGGTGGTCGTAAAAGAAAAAATGACGGTGATGATACCGGACCAAAATCTAAAAAAAAATCTCCACCTCCACCACCACAAGATGACCCAGTTCATATATTCTTCCCTTTACCTCCACCTAATATTTTCAGTCAAATGTTTAACGGAGGAGATGATAAAAAGGATGATATTCCAGCTAAGTATAAAGCATTAAAAGAAAAAATCCAAAAATCTAACCTTGATGATAAAATAAAAGAAAGAGTTATAGCAAGACTGAAAAATGTCGATTCTGATAAACATAAACATCTTGAATGGTTTGAAATTCTCCTTAAAATCCCCTTCAAAATATACTCTGATATCCCAGTCTCAAAAACAGATCACCCTGATAGAATATCTAAATATTTTGATGAAGTTTATTCAACCCTTGATAATGCCACTTATGGTATGCAACAAGTTAAAGAAGAAATTGTTAATTATGTAGCTCAAATCGTCTCCACGGAAAATAAAAATATGCCCCGTATTATTGCCCTTCATGGTGAAGCAGGTGTCGGTAAAAGTGCGTTGTTAAGAAGAGGCCTTTCTGAATGCCTTAAAAGACCTATGAAAAACTTCTCCTGTGGTGGTATTAGGGATAGTGCTTTCTTAAATGGTTTTTCATTCACTTATTCAGGAAGTCGTCCGGGTGCTATAGTTAACGGATTAATAGAATGCGGTGTAATGAACCCTATATTTTTCTTTGACGAACTTGATAAAATTTCAACAACAAATGACGGTATAGATATTCAAAATGTATTAATACACTTGACTGACCCTGTCCAAAATAATAATTTCGAGGATAAATATTTTGACGGCATACCTATCGATCTAAGTAAAGTCATCTTCATTTTCGCCTTTAATGATATTGGACTTATTAGCCCTATTCTTAAGGATAGACTTCATATTATAAAAATCCCAACTCCATCTCTTCAAGAAAAGGTAGTTATAGGTACAAAATACCTTACAAAAGAGCTTTATCCAAACATAGGGTTTAAGGAAGGTGATATTGTATTTTCCGAAGAAATTATGAAGTATATAATAAACCAGCACTGTGAGCATGATAAAGGTGTTAGAAATCTTAAACGGTATATTGAGACTATTTTACTTAAGATAAATACAGCCCGTTTTATAGGAACAAAACAAAAGTATAAAAGTTTAAAAAACAAGCTCGCATTACCCGTAGAAATAACAAGAGATATGGTTGATGAACTTGTGGATAAAAATAAGAATGATAAAGATGAGTTTTTTAGAACCCTGTTTATTTAATTTTTTATAGTTTTTTATAAAAAATTAACTTTATTATAAAATGAGTAAATTCATCATTGGAAACAAACCTATATCCAGTGTATCAGGTCCCGTTAGAGTTACAGTTCTTAAACCTGATGATGACCTTAGAAATAGATTTAAGGAAGAAGGATCAAGATTGCCTTATATTGTGCTTTTTGGAGACCATCATTTTGATAGAGAAAATAGCTGCGATGAGTGCAAGTGTAAAACAAATTGGATAACAGGAAAAGGATGGGAGAATAAAGAGTGTTGTTATGAAATAGATGACCCTGACTTCTTAAAATTATTTGACGGCGTTGCAAGTAAAAATTACCCTATAGATTTTTACGCAGAACAATCATACGAACCAAGATTAAAAGACCCTGATATTTATGATTTAAATAAAGAATTAAAAGGATCTGATCCCGAAGGTTATTTGGCTAAATTTATTCACGACTATAAAATATGCTATTCTAAAGATGAAAAAGAAGATAGAACTAAACGATATAAAAAAGAATGTCCTACTAGAGACATAAGATGGCACTATATTGATACAAGGTCTTTTAGATATGGAAATTCAGGAGAGGCTCAATTAAACCAAGGAATTATTATATATTATCATATCCTAAAAATATTCTTTAATGAACCTGAAGAAACTATTCAAGAAAAAACTTATGAAATATTTACAGAACATCATCATAAACTTCAAATGACCCTTGATATAATACTTAACGGTATGAACTTCTTAGAAACCTATGTTACTCTCGATAGTGATTTTCTTATCCCAAAACAAGTTAGAAAACAAGCTATAGAAGAACTCAGAAGTATGGATTTATGGAACGCAATATTTAGGGATACTATTAACCTTATATTTAAGAATTATTATAAATCTAAAAATATGCAATTCAAGAGTGCAGACTACGCTAAAGTTATGCAATTTTATATAAATGTACTTGAACTTATCTCAGATAGCACAGTATCAAAAGAAGAATTTTCAGATAGGAGAAAAGAGCTCATAAAGAGCGTAGAAAATTATAAAATATTTGAAGACAATCAATCTAACCTTAATAATATGGTATTTTATACAACAAAAACAGCTATGATGGATATATACACAGTTGCAAGAATGCTGAAAAACCCTAAAAAAGGAACCCCTGGTTTTTTAGCTATGTATTATGGAGGTGATGCCCATACTACTAATATAAGAGATATTTTAGTTAGACATTTCTCCTATGAAATAGTCGGAGAAAGCTATAATGAAAAAGAACGATGCCAGTCCGTTAAAGACATTGACTTTAATATACTTAAAGCAAAGAATGAATATATGTAAAATGGAACTACTTAAAAATAAAAACATTCTCTTAGCCCTTATTACCAAGAATGTAAGTAAGCATATCCCTAAAATTCTCAAGAACGCTATGTCTTACGCCTCATATTTTAACTCTTACAAATGCATCATTATAGACGGTCATTCAACCGATGGAACATTTGAAATATGTAGAAGCTGGTGCAAGGTTGAACCCGATAATAGAAAAGTCTATCGTCAACCCTCTAATTTTCTCCCTCGACCTCTAGCCCTAAGTGAAGCTAGAAATATGTATTTAAGTTTATTCCAAGAAGACTTCAAGAAGGATACTTATCTTCTTATGATGGACTGCGATGAAGTCAATACTTCTCCCATTGATGAAGAAGGTTTCCTGAGTAATTTTACCTATAATGACTGGGATGCTATGTTTGCTAATCAAACCAAGGAATATTATGACATTTATGCATTACGAAGCGATGAGTGCCCTGAGAATTATCAAGACGTATTAAGAAGGACAGGAGATGAATGGAACTCTCTCAGAAAGCATCAAATACCAAAACCAAAAGAACACCCTCTTATACCCGTAAAAAGTGCATTTGGAGGTTTAGGGTTATATCATACTGAGAAACTTAAGGATTGCTGGTATTCATCATTTATCGGAAATCCATTCTCAGGTCAGGGCAAAGAAGTATGTGAACACGTTCCATTCCACGAGATGCTTCTGAAGAAAAATTCAAAACTATTTATAAATCCAAAATTTATAAACAATTAATTTTTTTTCTTTTTATACTTTAAAAAATGGAAAGAGCATCTGCATACGCATCAAGAGGATATGATTTGGCTAAAAATAATCCAAAGACATTATTAGCACTTGGATTTTCCCTCGTAATGTTTATATTAGTTTGTGTTAATATATTCAGCTTAATGGGAGTTAAAGACGATGAAGTTACAGGTAATTCTAAGACTAAAGTAAGAGACGCAAGAAGATCAGGTTATGGTATAGGTGTTATGGCACTTATAGGATGTGGTATTGCTTATTATAACTATAAAAAATCTTCTGAATAAATTCAACAACAATAATTTTAACTTATATTCAAAGTTAAAATTATTTTTTTTCTTTTTATAATTTAAAATGGAAAACTTACATTTATTATTAATAATAGTCTTATTAGGATATATCTTAAGTAATAATAAAAAAGAAGGTTTTGCAGCTTTATCAGAAGCTCAAAAAAATTATGTAAGAACATTTGCAGGTGATGCTCGTATGAATTCTAGAGAACCTAGGGAAATACTTGGACAAAATAACTTTAATAAAGTTAGTGATTTTATTAGCATATTAACACCCTTAAACGTTATGATTAGTGCTAACCCTACTGGACGAGATGCTAACCCTGATGTTGTAAATACAAGAACAGAATTAACCAATAGAGGAATTGATATAACTAAATTAAGAGATAATATTGCTGATTGTATAATTCAAATTATAGAACAAGTTCCTGATAATGCAGAAGATCCTAGTGCTTTTATTGCAGTTATAGTAAGCCCATCGTTTTCATCAAAATTAAACTCAATATTTTTAGACTTAAACAAGATTGATATTGCTGCTTTATCTAAGGCATCGGGTATGAATAAGGATCAATTTTGTCAAAATATTCCTTTTATGTTCAATGTAGCACAGAATAAGGAACAGGGGGATAGAAGATTAAAAGAAGCACAACTTATGAACCAAATATTATCAGCTTATAAAAACCTTATTATGATGGTTTATTTATTCATTATGAAAAATTTAGATAGTATCTCTTTATATTGTGGGGGAGATAATACACAACATTACAAAGAATTTAAAAAGTTATTTGAGACCGTAAGAACAGCTATGATAACAAAAGAAGATTTAGAAGCTCAATGTCCTAAACCTGATCTTAACAAATTATGCCCTAAACCTGAACCTGAAAAAATATGTGCTTCATATATAAAAGAAGCTTCAACTTGTAATATGGACTTAGCTTCAGCTAAAAAACAAAGAACAACTTTAATTGTCTTAGTTGTTATATTAATAATAGCAGTTATATTTTTAGCTATGAAGAAATAATTTCCTTTATCTTTTCAACCCAATAACTTAAGAATAACCTTTCATACTTAAATTTACCTTGAGTAATCTCGTTAAATTTATTTTCTAACCATTCTTCTGTAAGATCATTCCACTCTTCTATTTCCACAATTGGAAGCCCTTCATAAACCTTATTAAGTGGGGACTTTTGAACTATAGGAATTCTACCCATACATAATACCTCCCAGGTCCTATGGGTGTCTAAACCATTACCAAATGGGCATATAACAAAGGCATAATTATTGAGTATTTGCCAAAACTCTTCTCGGGTCTGCTTAGGTAGCCATTTTACACAAGATTTATCCTTCAATTTATTATATATAGGAACCCTATATTCTGTTCTTCTTATAGGTCCTCCCATCGCAAGGTGGAAGTTTGTTACAGCTACCTTATAGTTAGTCTCATTTAACGGTTTTAACATTTTTCTTATCGCAGATAAGCTTAGTTCTTGTATCTTAGGCGGAATTGGCGTTTTTGTACTACACCATTCGTGTAAGCCTCTATTAAAGGATAAAGTGTGGTAATCTAAACCTATTGGAAGATGGTGAAGCTTAGGGTGGTCTCTTACAGTATTTTGGGAGAACCAAGCAATTAATTTAGGGTTTTCCAAGAGGCGAGAACTTGACGGAAAATCATCAGGGGTCGTATGGTCAGAATTACCCGAAACGATAATAAAAGGGTTTTCCATCTTATCCATGAGCATATTTATAAACTGTTCTACCATATCAAAATGAAGGTAAATTGTACTACCAACTTTATTTTTTGTAGTGAAATTTGGATAAGACATTTGATCTAGGTGGTTCCATTCAGGGTGAATATCACAAGATTTAGCAATCCCTCTTGTGCTTACAAATAAACATTTAGTTTCATCCTCCATTTTATAATTAAAAATCAATCTTTTAAATATTTTCTTTTTAAAAGATTAAAATGAATATACTCTTAATAGTTGGAATAATAGGTCTTATTGCAGTCATATCAATAGTAGCTTACTTTATGTTAGGTAATAAAGATATTAAATACGGTAATTATGTAAATAACGATCGAGGTAGAAAGAAACTTTATATTAAAGTTTCTAAGGATAATGTTGAATTTGGAAACTATGTTGATGATTTACCTAAACGCAATATGGAATTCAAATTTATAAAAACAGATATGACCTTCAAAATTAATGGAAAAGAAGTTCCTATATTTGAAAGCTCAATTCCTATTGAGGATAATAAAACCTATTATTTTGCTCAGTCTTTAATAGACGGTAATATTTATATATTGGACAAAGACCGTAATGGGACTTTTATAAAAAATCCTAATGTATTAGTCCCTTCAAAAACATTATAAAAATTTAATCTTTTAAATATTTTCTTTTGGAAATATTAAAAATGAATGCACTCTTAATAGTCGGATTAATAATTCTTATTGTCATAGCTTTAGTAGCTTACTTTATGTTAAGTGGATCAACCTCAGGTGGAGTAAGCTCGAGCGGATTAAGCCAAGGAGGTTCTTCAGGTTGTAGCTCATCTATGGATGGTAAATATGGAAATAACTTAGATGAACTTTTTGTTATTGTTGGACAAAATCAAGGTAAGGTTTTGATAATGATGAAAGCTGCTAAACAATCAGGAGGTACTATGATGGCTCCTGCTGCGGAATTTCAAATTCAGAAAGCACAAGACCCAATAACTATAGATAATAAACAAACAGATGTTTATATGTCAGTTAAACCTGTATTTAATACATATTATTTTTTAGCTAGAAATCCTACTACTTGCGGTCTTTCCTTTTACAAAATGGGAGCAACTGGTTATGAGAAAGTTCCAGATATGCCAGTCGAATTAAGAAAAGTTGAATAATTAAATCAAACTTTGCAATTGACCTTCAAGACCTGTTGCAAGGTGAAGTAATATATCTAAACTTTCAGGTCTCTTCTCATACTCATTATGGATATAATTTTCAAGAAGGGAGGTAAGCTCCGGATTTTCATATTCCTCATAAAAGATGTGAATTATACCGTAAATTACATAGTAATGATAATCACTTAGATCTTCAATATCACCATAGGCTGGCGGGGTCTCGGTATAAGGATAAAAATCTTGGAGGGTCTCTAAGAACTCAGTTTGAGTATGAGGGGAAAGAGATTGGAAGAGAGAACCAATGTTAATATACTTGATACTAAGTTCAAATAATTCCATTATAATAAATTTAAAATAATATTTGTATTATTTTAAATGACTACAATCAACAATAAAAAATCATTTACGAGAAAAACATTTCTCGATAACAAAAAACCTATGTATATGGTCCCCTCATCGACCCCTTCTGCATTTCAAAACTTAAAAGAGAGTATGATTTCAGGCCTTGGAGCAGGTGTAGGTATGTCAGTTGCAGATAGACTTGTTACAACAGTATTAGGTCCTCGTAAAGTAGAGGTTCAAACTGAGAATAAAATCGTTCGTTCTCCAGACTGTGAAGATATATCTAAAATATACCGGGAAGCTTTAGTTAAAAATGAGTACCTTTCACAGGCTTTAAAAGATGCTTATGAAAAATGCAATCACACGACTGATAATTAACCTTAATTGAATTTTATATAATATTATTTAATATTATATAAAATGAGCTTACAAAAAACTATATATTTAGCAGTTATAGTTACATTGGGAAATAATATAGTTTCTTCTATTATAGAACCTCCTCCTAAGGTTAAAAAAGAGAGTAATATTCTTAGCACTCTTACATCTCCTAAATGTGAAGGTGTATATAGAACATATTCTAAATTAATTATTAATGATAAGCCTGTTTCACAGTCTTTGAGAGAAAAATATGAAAAGTGTAATCAAACTGGTAATTCATCCCAGTCATAAGTAACAGTATCCTCTTTCACCCTTTCAAAGTTTTGAGGGGGATGTTTCCCTTTATTTACAGGACACCAACTTTTCTTACATTCACCTAATATGCCTGAAATCCAGCAGAAAGTTGAATTATTACATAGAAGGTTTGGAGCATACCATAAATATGCTAGATCCTTAAACATATCATCATTTGACACAAGAGTAAATTCAGTGTCTTTTTTAAAGTCATCCATATACTTTTTCTCAAAGTCTTTTTTGAGTTTATCACAAACCACATAAACCTTTCCCTTTAATCCACTTTCCTTAATAATTTTAGATACATTTTTATGGTCTAAAACACCCACATTTATAAAGTCATCAAGTCTAACATGAGTAACAATATCTTCATCTTTAAATGAAGGTTTATATTTCATAACTCCATTTACAATATCACATACCCTATAATTCTCGTTAATTCTTTCTTCATTTTCAGGGGTGAATAAAGAACGAATAAATTCCCTTTCATTTATGATGTGATAATCAAACTGGTAAAACCCGTCAAAGAACCAATTGTTATTAAGAAAGTGAATTAGGACATTTAAGTTTTCTCTGTTGGTAGTAGAGAGAACAAGAATGTCATATAGCTGACGGTAATTAAATTCGGAAAACCAATAACTTCCTCTTTCGTTAAACCTGTATTCGCAGTCAACACCGAGTTGTTTTACATACTTTTGGACAACCTTTACAGCGATGTATTGGAAAATGTTGTTTCCAAGGCGACCTTGTGCGTGATAACTTATAATCATTTTATTATAAGTTATATAATTCTTAAACCGGTAAAAGGGCATAAATTTTAATTTCATTTTCAATATTTGCCAATAATACTCTGAATATTTCATCTTGTTTTTTCCCTATAAAATCATGAGTTTTAACAGAGTATTCATCTTCCATCTCATATAAGATGAAACTTACGCTATCAGGATCAATGATGCTTTCAGTATAAAGATATACTCTTTTATTTTTAGCCCATTGTTTAGAGTAAGATAAAGCCTGTTCTATAGAATTTGTTTTTATGGCTCTAAAGACTGTATCTTCATCTATATTTATATTTTTATAATAGAATGATATTTCGTCGTTAATACCGCCGGGAATTTCATAATATACTTTATATGGGTTTATTATAGGTATCATATATAGACGAATTTCTTTCATAGTATAAAATATGTTTTGTTCTCCTTCAGATACTTTAAAGTCTTTGGACGAGGTATAAAAGTTATCTACATATTTTTTATATTTATAGTCAATTAATAATGATAAATTATGCTTCATTTGGATATATAAACAATATAATATTTTTTTCTTAATTTCTGTGCTTGGAATAACTATATGTTTATCAGTTAAAATATCATTATTTTCTAAGGTTAATTCGCGGGTTAAATTCTCATATTTTTTATTTAAGTCTACTGTTAAGTGTTTATTTTCAAAAACAACAAGTACCGCTTTTATCTTATCTATAAATTCATTTTCATCTTTAGTTAAGAATAAGTTCTTCATCTCATATTGGAAAAAATTACTAAATAAAAAGAGAGAATAAGATATGATACTGTTGCTTGTTTTAAGGAATGTATTATATTGATTTAATATAGAGAATGTAAGACTAGAAGGAGCTGGTAATTCCTTTTTGTTATCATATTCTTTTATATTAGTGCTACCTGGTAATTTTGAAAATTCAGAGGTTCTCATATCACAAGGAATATACATTTCTAGATCTCCTTTTTTACCATATAACCCAACCACAGTATTTGATACTAAAATTTTTCTAATATCCTTGATGCCTTCATCTGTAAAGAAATCAATAATAAGAGATGGATTTATGAGACTAATTTTATTAGTATAAATAGCTTTTTCATTTTCTAAAAATTGATTTAATTGGAAGTTAGAACAAGGCGATGTTAATATGTTTATATTTTCATTCTTATAGTTTACCTGTAATAATCTTATTTTACCATTACCATCATCTATTTGACCGATAATTTTATTTTTGAGATCAGACTTGATATATTTAGTTTCAACAAAAGAATAATACATAGCATATAATTTTGAGATAAAGCTATCCTTAAAAAATACACTTGTATTTTCACCCACATTATCGTCTGATTTTATATTATTTTCTAAAACAATAAGTTCAGTGTGAGGATACTGTAAGTTATCAAATTCACCACCATCTGTCTTATATAACATAATAGTCTTGTCATAAAGTCTTTTATTTGGATTTAATATAAAAAACTTCTTAAATTTAGGCTTACACATACTTCCTTCTTTATTAGATAATCGATCTCTGCAAAACAAGATAATATTAACCTTAAATACATTTTCAAAAATTTCAAGGAATAATTCAGGGTCAATATTTAAATTTTGTTCTATTATATTTTTTATTTCTTTTGGTTTCAATCCATACTGACTTGCAAAGTTATTTTTTATAACTTTTAAAATATCCTTTCTCATAGATTTAATATCTGTATCTAAATTTAATGCCTTTTTTATTGCATATAATGAGCTATTTTCACCTCTTTTAATCCCTGTTCTTAAAAAACGAGATTTTCCGGTTAAACAGTCCTCGTTTACTATAGTAAATGTATAAGATATATTTTGGGGTAAATATCCATATTGTTTTTCTTGAAGAATTTTTTTAGATTTAATAAGTAATTTAAACCCACTTTCATCTTCATCTTCTTTATAATTTTCATACTTATATCTAAGCTTATCTCCTATTTTTTGATCTTTCTCAAAACAACAAGGGAGAAACTTAATTTGATCTTTATTTGATAGTGAATTTTCTTTTATACCAACATACTTGTATTTTTTATCGTGCTTACAACTATAATAATCCTGAGGTCCTTCCTCCGGATCTCTTGGATATATCATAGCATCAATTCCCGCAGTAATATCATCCTCATATTCATCTTGTGTTATTAATTTAGGAGCTACAGGTTGACAAAACCTTGCATAACCTGAAATAAATATTTGAGGGTATAAGTCATTTAAAGTAAGGTCTTTTTTCTCTTTTGATTTTTTCTTAATAAGTTTAGAGTCAATATCTTCTAATTTTGTCATAAATTTTTCATAATATTCTAAGAAGAATTTCTTCCTTGTTTCTATATACATTAATAAATTTTCAAATAAACCTATAAGTTTTAATGTCTCAGACATACTTGTCCCTTTTGTTATTGAAATTACAGTTATAAAATCCTTTACTCTTATTATATCTGGAAATGCAACTGCTTCTATATCAGTTGATTTTAATACAATCTTTTTTACTAAACTGCATTTTATGGATGTTTCAAGGTTATTTTCTGATACATAGAAACGAATACCTCCTCGTTCCTTCTGTATTTTATATTTTTCATCGATAAATATAATGTTATTAACTTTAGGATCATTTAAGCAAGTATCAAAAAATAACTCATCTGATACCTCAATTCCTTTCATAACAAAATAACCTTTTCCAAATTGTTTCTTTAAACCAAGGTCAATTAAGGGAAGGCTAAAGTATGAAATCGTTCTCTCGAATATTTCGTCTTCTGTAAGATCCATTTGTTCATTTACATTTATACTCATATTAAAGGTAAAAATACCCTTATCTTCTGAGAGTTGTTTTATTTCGACAAGATAGTATTTTTCGAGTGAAAGTATCTCATCTGTTTCTTGTTTTTTACCTAAAATAAACATCTGTAATACCGTATCATCGTCCTCGTTATAATTTTCAAACCATTCTTCATCTATAATTCTAACTCCATTATATACTTTATGATATTTAGCTAGTCTTATATATGGACATATTTTTGTAGTCTTAAACTTACTGAAAAAATCATAAATATCAATTGAATACTTAAAATCACCGTTATAACTATATTCTGTTAATTTAAGGTCAGATTTAACAATATTTCTATTTTCTTGTTGTTCTTCTTCGACTAACTCTACAATTGCCTTAACACTCTCGGATTGAGAAATATTTTTTTCAACTCTTAATGAAAGGGATTCAAGCTCTTTTTTATAAAAACTAAAATATGAGGCATATTCATTCTTCTTATCAATAAGTTCTGTATATTGTTCTATTGCCCTCTCATAACTCTCAGAATAATCAGCTTCATTTATAGGATCGGAATTAGTTATAATAATATAGGTAAAAAATACCTCATCTCTTGAAGAGAAAGAAAATAACTCTAACGCATCAATAACAAACTTGTTAAACGAACGGTCAAAATCATCCTCATCTATTTCAGCTTCTAAATAAAAATCTGAGAATGTTTTTCCCTCTATTTCAGCCCCTTCTAATGGATTTGTATCATATGCATTTTCCTTTAAAATTGATAGTACAGTAGAACCCACTTTTTTACTTTCAAATATGCTTATATTATTTTGCTTTATAATATTCATATAACATAATTTAGGGATAGTTTCTTTCTCAAGACAATATCTTTCTTTTATTGTGTCTAATGTATCCTGAAGATATATCTTAAACTCTTCTCCATTGATCTTCACACTCATTTTTATATATATAAGAAACAATTTAAATTATTATTTTTTATTATCGTGTGGTGCATCTCTAAGCCAACCTGAATTTTATAAGAATACAGGCTTTTATAAGCCTGATACTTCTATAAAATTTGGTAGGTTTAGTGATGGCACTCCCCGTATCTTCTAGACCAAGAACTTTTCAATTATCCAATCCTCGCTTTCTTTTTCCCCCAATTTACCATCTACATAAAATTTTGACTGAACTTCCGGCTTCCAATTCTTAACCATAAATGACTTTAGCGGATACCAATAAGGCAATGTTATATCTAAACTCTCCTCCACATTCATTTCCTCTGGATGTATTACTCCTAAGTTTGGATGTTTTAACGCATATAATATACCCGTGAAAACTCCCGCTGTGACAACTAATGTTGTTGGGCTTTGTCCCGGGCATAACTCATTTGCATCATCAACAGACTGAACTGTTCCTATCCACCAACTTCCAAGCTCTTTATTCCCTGATAACATAAAACAACCAAGTTCGTCTAACCCGTCAATTAATTCTTTCTTTGGAAGTCTTAAACTATCCGGTTGTTTATATCCATTACTTCTCATCTCATAAACACTTGCAACCGCATCACTGCAAGGATAATATGCATAGTATACGGTTGGACGGTATACTTCCCCTCCTTTTTTCACTGTCAAATAATCTGAGATACTAAAAGCCTCTTCATGTCTTACTAAAAATCCAACATAATTTCCACTTGGAACATAAGCCTCTACTAATGTATCAACTCCTCTCTTTGGAAAACATACTTGATTTTTTGGTCCCTTCTTGTAACCCAAAGCACCTTCTTTTTCGGTCATTGTTTCATGGGTTCCCCAACCAAGCTCTGCGGTAGCTATACCTTCTTCAATAAATCCTTGAGGGGACCATGTGCAGATAAATTCTCCTTCTTTTCTCGGAATTGATTGTCTAAGAGTATCCTTTTCTGTGATCTGAATGACCTGTATATCTAATAGTTTAGAAAGTTCAGGGTAATTTATAGGTTTAGTGTTGATTATTTTTAATGCTTTATTTAAACCTTCCCACTTGCTGTTAATTTTTTTAAGACGATTTACCCAGTGAACCATCCCTATTTTACTTAAATAACTAACAACGCCCGGATTAGCCCCAATAGTTAATATTGCAGTTGGGGTATTTTTCCACCCTTTAGTTTCCTGCTGTATTAACATCTGTCTATTATACAAGGTATAAGTTCTTGCATCATTCTTTGGATATTGAAGGTCATTACTACTTGTACTTTCCCATTCTTCAACAGCTGCATTTACAAAAAATACCCCGTTGTCTTTACACCATTTTATTGTGTCTAAAGTATCCACATAATAACCCAAATCAACAAGAATATCACCTCGTCTTAAAAATTTAGAATAGACATCTTTATAGTTCTGTTTTACAACATGAATATTATGTATTTTTATACCCTCATATTTTCCTTGAAAATCATCACAGACAGATTTCTGTTTATCACAAGCTGCTATATTGCCATTTCTAAAAGTAAGATGTTTCTTATAGAATTCAAGTATGTTTCCCCCTATTCCGCCAAGTCCAATTTGAAAAATGCGTTTATCGACTAAATTATATCTTATATTACCAAAACAACTTATATTAGCCTTTAACTCTTCTAGTGTTATATTCATAATTTTAGCCCTTAGTTCTAGTTCATCTTTAGATATACCTATCACTCCGTCTTTACCAGAAGAAGCTCTTTTATAGAGATCATCTCCAAGGTAATATCTTCGTCTTTCATCTAAGTTCATTTTTTATCTATATAATAAAGATAAAAAATATTTTTATTCAAATGAAACAACTGTTGAATATACCTCTAAAGCAGACCATATTGTTCCTTCACTTGAAAACTGACTATCGTCTCTCAACTTTAAAATTTCAACCTTTAATGGGAGATTTTCAGCCCTATATATATACTTTGTTGGAGTTTCACTTTTAAGCCTAATTCTATCGTGTAATATACTTTCATTTTTAATCATATAATTTTGATATTGAAGGCTAAAACCATTTAGATCTTTCTTTGAATTTGTCATTTCTCTTGTCTGAAATGAAACCCACTCTAAACTATCAATTAATTTATTTGTTCCTAAAGGGTTCATATCATCTTCAACTATAGCTATTATAATATTACTGTCAGATGATGTATAACTATTTAAACGAGCCTTATATATACCATATGATCCATAAGGTTCTTTCTCCCATTGATTTGTCTTTGTCATAACTACCCCATTATATACCTCGCAAAATGCTTTTCTAACTTCCGCCTTTGGGCAAATAGGAGAATTCATAATTTGGGTTCTTCTCTGACGAAAAGAAACAGGCATTGAAGGAGGCTGTGTAATATACCCAAGATCTTGTAATACCCTTTCATCTAATAATGTTCCTTTTGAAAATGGTTCCATTTATTTAATAACTAATAAATATTTAATTCAAGATTTATTAGTTTTAGGTTCAGACTATCAAATCGTTTTCTGTTATAATATTAAATCCCAAATCTTCTTCCTTATAATCATCATAAAAAAGATATTTATATTTAACAGGTTCTATATAACTAGAAGGTATCATCTCAGAACATTGTTCTATCCAATATTTTAATACATTTAACCTTTTCTCTAGACTATATTTTCTACATATTTTATCTTTAATTTTTAAATTATCAGGATTCCATCTTAGAAAAATACAGGACATTCCAGATGCATTTTGTATTTCTTGCATACGGCAAATTTCAGAGTGTTTTAAATCTTTATAAGAAGAACAAAAATATTTATTTTTATGCTGGTTTTCATCACATTCTATTATTAGCATATGAGTTCCGCAATCATATATTCTATCAGGTCTATACATATTGCAATAACTATCAACTATTTTATCATCCTTAACACTAATATTATTTTTTAATTTTACATTTTTATCTATAAAGTCAAGCATTAATATCTCTCTAGTCTTTTCTCTCATTTTATTCTTATTATATAGCTGATTTGGAGCACAATAGTTTATACATATCATTTCTTTATTAAGTAATTCGTCTTGTCTTTTACATTCTTTACATTCAGCTGATATTAATGATATTTCATTATATTCTAAATGGTCCTCGCAATGAGTTGGTTCTTTTATACCAAATAAAGCAATATTTTTACAGTTTTCATATAAGCATCTTCTTTTTGGTTTTATAAACATATTCTTTTCAATATGTTTGGAGCATCTAGTAGGGGATTGTCCACAATAACCATAAAATGCAATAGTTTCACAATTTTCATAAGAGCAATAATTATTAATAACATTAACCATATTTTCTATTTTATGAATAGAACAATAAATAGGTTTGTTACAACCTTTATAATTAAAGGATGGTCTACTAATGCATTCTTTATATATACATAAACTATGCTTTACATCAACCATATTTTCTAATTTATGTTCAATACAATAAATAGGTTTAGCTATATTTTTATAGTTAAATGTAGGAATTGTTTGACAATTATCAAACATACACTTTTTACTCTTTATATCAACCATATCTTTTAATTTATGCTCTGCGCAATATAATGGGTATTTTTCATCCTTATAATTAAATGTAGGATATTTTTCACAATATTCTATTTTACATTTTCTACTTTTGATATTAGTCATATTTTCCAGTTTATGATTTGAACAATATAATGGAATATCGTAACCAAAATTAGGCTGTCTTTTGCAATTTTCAAAAATACATCTTTTACTCTTTATATCAACCATATTTTCTAACTTATGTTTTCCACAATATAAACCATATATTTCATCTTTATAGTTAAATGTAGCCTGACTATAACATTTATCATATTTACACTTTCTATTAACGGCTGAAATCATATTATTATCTTTATGTTCTTTGCAATATATACCATATGTTTCTGTTGGATTATTATATATACCTCTAATACCGCATACTTTACATATATTCTTTTTTATAGTGCACACCTTCATTTTATATTTAAAAAATTTATATTTTTAAATATAAATTAATAAGTCCAGTGAGTATATGATAACCTGGTTTTGTTATTTAACTTAGGCGCACTAAAACGAGTCATACCTGAAGTTATATCTAAATTGCTTGTCCATATACTAAGCTTGTTATTCTGTTGAATAGTTGCATACTCGGTTTTAACCTGATTTACAACATAATTTATAACCATCTGGACCATAACATCAAATTCAACATGTGTATTTTTATTATACATAGCATCAATCACACTTGAAATAGTATCAACAGGAACTATGATATTTTTACCTTCAGGGTGAACTCCTTTTAATTTTTTTGTAATTTCCATACTAATTTTAGATACAGATTCCTTACTGTAAATATCATCATATCTTTTTCTCCCGTTAAAACCAGCTGAAAAACGATAGTTGTTATTTATGTCTCCAAGACCCCCAAAATTGTCTTTAAAGTTGTTACTTTGAGAAGTATAATTTTGAAATTTATAAGGGATATTTCCATCTATATATTCGTTAAAATAGAGACTATCACTCATTCTTTGTAAACCATCAAAGAAAAAAATTAAAAAAACCACTATTTAAAAAATCACTTTAATTGTAAATAAAATGAGCGAAGTATTTATTATTCTTACAAGCAAACATTCTCCAAGCTGTAAAGCAATACAACAACAAATAAATTACATCTCCCCTCATTTTAACACTAAAGTTGTTAATATTGATAATATAGGGATCAGAAAGTCTATAGTGAACGCAACACAATATAATATTGAAACTGTTCCTGCAATCATCCTTCTATATCCTCAAAATGGAAAAATTGAAAAACATGAAGGACAAGGTGTTGTTGACCTCTTAAATAAAGGTGTTTCTATGGTTCAAGCTAAGCTTCAAGCTATGGAACAACAGAAAAAATCAAAAGCAAGAGAATTTGACGATCAAAATATGTCTGACGGTGGACACTCTGAAATTGAAGACATCCTCGGAGATAGTGAAGAACAAGAAGATGATGACGAAGATGAAGCACCTCAAGTTCAAAGAAAAAGAAAAATAGGTAAAACCACCCTGTTCCCTGATAAAAGATTTTCACCAACTGATGAAGACGGTTCTATTGGTGGAATGAAATCTCTTCCAAGAAGAGAAGAACATACAGGTATGGCTCGCTCATCAATCCCAGATGCCGAAAATAGAGATGAATTAACCGATAGAAATAGAAACTATACATCTCAACAATCTACTGGTAAAAAGGTTAATGTTAAGAATGGTAAAAAAGCAGTCATTATAGAAGATCTTAGTGAAATCCCTGATAAACCTCAAGGTATGAGTATGGATGATATTCTTGACTCTTCAAGAACAGGTGCTGCTACCCGCTCAAAAGAAACGGATATTAAGTCTCAATCTATGAGACAAAAACAAGATGCTATAATGGCTGAAAGAGCTGCCCTCCAAGAAAGTGAAGAAAAACATATGAAACGTATTAGAGGTCACGATTAAAACTACCGTATTTTCAACTCAGGATATATTAATTTTTAAGAATTTTTCTTAGAAATTAAAAAGACTAAACTTCAATGTTCCCTTCTTTTTGTAATTTATCCATCAGGGTATAATACTCGTGATAATTTGATTTTTTAGAAACAACCTCCTTATCAAACTTAAATATCATTTTATTATTCATAGCATTATACTCAATATATTTAAGGTCATTTAAGGGGAAAATTCTATCATATAATTTCCAAGGGAAACTCCTCTCTAAACTATTTATTTTAATTAACCTCATATTATTTTATATTAATAATTGTTCTTTACTTTAAGCTGCTTTAGCCTCTTCTATTTCTTGTTTAGCTTGTTCAACTTCAGCTTCAATCTTCTCTTCTATGGCTTCTTTTTTGTCTTGTTCTTCCTTTTCTTCTTTTATCTCTTTTGTAATCTCATCATCCTTACCTTCTTCTAATATAGCTTCTTTAACCTCTTCTTCAACTTCTTTTTTAACTTCTGAAAGTTCAGGCTGTTCCTCTTCTATTATTTTTGATGGTAATATACCAACATCAAGTATAGCTTTATTTAACCCGTTGCAAATATTTGAAATATACACCTTTCTTATATGGTCTAATTTTGACATTATTTTTAGAAGCTCGTCGTCCTCTGCCATATCGTAATTTATTTTTCCATTGTCCTCGTCAACTATGAAAAATCCCTTAATTCTAAGAGTATTATGCGGGTTAGTTTCATACACCATATCCAAGTCATCAATTATAACTGTATTTTGTTTTGTAAATCCTGAAACTTGAAATAATTCCCAGATAACTCTAAGGTCTTTTACACCACCATATATTTCTCTGGATAATTCAACCTGATATCTAAAGAAAATAAAGTTGAGTTTTCTTTCAGGTTTTGTAAGGATGAAATTTTCAATAATAAATAATGCATAGTCTTTTTCAGCTGCAGTCATTATAGATACATTATAATTTGCAAATAAATAATCTAAGAACTTATCAAGGTGAGGACGAGCATAAATTCTAAAGAAAGGGATCATATCTCTATATTTAAACTTACTACTAAAATCACCTGAAAGTTTTTTTCTATCACTATCATCCAAGGCATTTATAATGGTGTTATCTAAATCAAGAATAACATTCATACGACACTCCATCTTTTTATTAATTAAAAAATATATTTTTTATAATTTATTACAAAAGTTTTTTAAAAGCTTAAAACATACCCTCTGGAAATCTCTTAAGGATACATTCTCCAGTCTTATTTCCTCTCATATTTTCTATAATATATTCTAACCTTTCTTTTACCTTAATTAAGTGATCATCATTAAATCCTCTATAAGCCTCAAATGGATATATCAACAAGGCATTAAAAGGATTGGTTCTTTTTACATCCGGACTATCGTCTATTATTACCGTGTTTGAACAATCAAATCCATACATATTAAAAGTATCCCATAACAACCTTAAATCCTTTAATCCTCCTCCAAACTCTTTTATACCCATAGTAACATGATATCGATAAAATATAAAGTCCAATTTTCTATCTAATTTTCTCCCTTGTTTATCCCTTAAAATAAAGTTTTCAATGATAAATAATGCGTAATCTTTATCGGCATAAGTAAACACGGAAACATTACAATTATCAAATAACCACTCTAAAAATTCAAACAGGTTAGGACGAGCGCATATTAAAGTATTCTTATCATATAGCTTAGAGTAATATGGTAAAGAAGGGTCATTATCCACCGTATTTATAAGGGTATTATCTAAATCTAATATTACGTTCAACTTCATACTTAATTTATATATGAAGGAATATTATTTTTATTTTTTACAGCTCCTTTTGCAATAGTATATATAAGCCCATTAGTTATCTTTAACCTCTTATTACGGTCATAGTAACACTCGTCATCATCACTTGCACCTCCTTTTTCCTCATCATAAAATACTTCATCTGCGCATCTTTTAGTTCTTAGGTTAAATTTAACCTTCTTTATATTAGGACTATAGTCAGTTAATTGATTTTTTCGTTTCATTTCTATTTTAAAAGAATAAAATCATTCTTTTAAAATGATTAATATCATCTTCGCTGTCGACTTACAAAATAATTTCTGCTCTTCTGATAGAGTTTCTCTTCCTTGGGGAACAATTAAAGAAGATATGATCCACTTTAAAACCATAACTACTTCTTATCCTAACAACGCTGTTATTATGGGTAAAAAGACATTTGAAAGTATCGGACATAAACCCCTTAAAGATAGAGTTAATATTGTCGTTTCTAAAACTCTTTTAAATACCCCTCCTTACCCTCAAAATGTAACTATTACACCTTCGTTAAATGAAGCTATCAATGAAGCTAAAGAACTTCAGTGCCCTAATATTTTTATTATCGGAGGTATTTCTCTAATTGACGAGGCTCTTCAAAGAAATGATATATCCAACATCTATATAACCATAGTAAATGTTATTTGCGAAGATGGCTTTAAATATAACTATAAACTTCCATCTTCGTTTATAAAATCAGAAGAACGCCGCACAAGTGATTGCTCTTATTATACCTACATAAGAAAAACTGGTGAAGAAGAATATATCAAGCTTGTTAAAGATGTGTTAATGGAAGGTCAAAGTAGAGACGATAGAACCGGTGTTGGAACTATCGGTCTATTTGGAAAACACTTTACTATGGATATCTCAAACTCATTCCCTCTTTTAACCACAAAAAGAGTATGGTGGAAAGGTGTCCTTGAAGAACTCTTATTCTTTATCAGCGGATCTACCGACACTAAAATCCTTGAAGAGAAAGGTGTAAATATATGGAAAGGAAACACCTCAAGAGAATTCTTAGATAAAAGAGGTCTATATGACCTCAAAGAAGGAGAATATGGTAAATCTTATGGATATCAATGGAGAAAATTCGGGGATAAAGTAGACCAACTTCAAACCTTAATTGATGGTATTAAAAATGACCCGTTCAGTAGAAGACATTATATGACAGCGTGGAATCCCCTTGAACTTGATAATATTCCACTTCCTGCTTGTCATTTAAGTTGCCAGTTTTATGTGTCAAGTGACAATAAGAACTTAAGCTGTCAAGTGTATATGAGAAGTTGTGATGTGTTTTTAGGTCTTCCTTTCAACATTGCATCTTATGCCTGCTTAACATATATGATTTGCCATCTTACAAATTTACAACCACATACTCTTTCCTTCTGTTTAGGGGACACTCATATCTATAAAAACCACATTTCTCAGTGTGAAGAAATGGTAAAAAGAAACCTTAGAGACTTCCCTAAATTAAGGCTAAAAAGAAAAGTTGAAAACATAGACGATTTTAAAGCGGAAGACTTCGAAATAGTAGGTTATAATCCACATCCTACTATTAAGGCGGAAATGGCAGTTTAAAATAATAAGGATCTTTTAAAAATAACCTTAAAGACTAAATAACTAAGTATAAATGACTGTAAAGATATTCATTTCTACTGATAATAAAAATAAAGACCACGCTATTACCTTAAGTAAGGCTCTTCATAATAAACACGGATGCGAGGTACTCTTTACCGTTCCTTCTCTTGATGCTTTCAACTTTCCTAAAGGATCTATTCAGGTTGTCCCTTACAATAACTTTAGGGATATTGAACAAGCTCTTATTATTAATAAATTTACCGTGGGAATTACTTTTAATGATATTGAGGTTGCTGATAAACACATTTTTCCGATTAAAGCTAAATACTCAAAAAATGACGAATATGTTTTTGAAACTAAAAAAGACCTTGTAAAATCAATCATCAAAAATGATAATTTTGTTGTCCAGTCCTTGGGGCTGGTAGAAAATGACCTCAAAGATATCCCTATATTAACTCTCATCTACAAGAATTCTTCCCCTTCAATTCTATACACAATTGACAATGATAATCTTATCGTATTAAGGGGTATTGAAACTGAATCTAAGGTTCCGCCATTCCCTTATAAAATAAAAGACTACTCAAATAATATTATTACAATTAAACCTCTTTGTAACTGGGAAAGTCCTCAAGAATTATTCAATGACTTTAAACGCTTCTCTAAAGACAATAATGGTAAATGGAATTCTTTCGTCTTAGATCCAAATACAACTAATCCAGATTATTATTTAGTCCTTAATTCAACCACAGAAAGATTTGACCCTTCTAAAACAATTTGGTTCTGCATGGAACCTAAAATGGAAACTCATCCTGGATGGTCTCAATTCTGTAGTGTGATGAATAATGCTAACCCTCTCTATAATGGATCTCATCCCCTTCAAATGAATAACCTTGAATGGCACCTCTCTAAAACCTATAAAGAATTATGCGAAGAAGAAGGTTGCAAACCCTCAAAATTTTATGATAAAGTTCTCAGTGTAGTTGTAAGTGATAGAGCTGTTGACGAAGGACATAAATTACGCCTTGATTTAATTAAAGACCTTGATAAAAGAACAGACTTAGGATTTGACCTTCATATCTACGGTAAATGTAAGTCTCTTAATTTTAAGAATTACAAGGGAGAACTTCCCCGTTCGACAAAAGATGATGGTATATTCCCTTACAAGTATCACTTTAACGCAGAAAATCATTCTTATGAAAATTATATAACAGAGAAATTTACAGATGGTATTATAGGTGAAACAGTATTTTTTTATTGGGGCTGTACTAATGCTGAAAAATACTATGATAAAAATAGTTTTATTAAACTCTCATTAAAACCTGAAGATAGAGAAAATGACATTTCTATCCTTAAAGAAGCTATCTTAAATGATGAATGGTCAAAGAGAATTGATATTATCCGTAAAGAAAAAAAGAAGATGTATAAAGTCTATAATATGTATCCAAGAATTGAAAGTATTTTATTCTTAAATAAAACTTCTGTTATTCTTGAAAATTTTAGCCCAGTAGAAAACCAAAACAGGGGAAATTACCTCATAAAACAAAACTTTAAAGATATAAAAATGGCAGATATTGTTATGGGTCAAAATGTCTTTATGGAAATGTTTAATTTAGCGGTATCAACAAAGAACAATGTTATGATCATCTTTAAAACAACAAGCGTTCTTGACATCCACCACAAATTATGTGTTTGTATAAGTGAAAGTAGAGAACTAGAAGATAAAATCCCAGAGATAATCTTACTTGATGATAACTCATTTTTTATCACACCAGAAGGAGGGTCAAAAATGATTGAAGTAATTAAAACAACTATGGGAGGGATTTCATTTGAGGGATTATATAAAAAATTATTTTATAAAAAACTTTAAAAATATGTTTTCTTACTATTAAAAGATGCCATTCAAAGATAATGTAGTTATGCTTAAAAAAGGAGATTTTGATGATAATTTAAACCTTAAAAAAGACGGTAATGTAGTAGTCTTATATTTTGCTAACTGGTGTGGTCATTGTAACCACTTAAAACCAGACTACCAAAAGCTTGCAGATAATGCATCCGGTTTTACAGTTGCAGCAGTTGATGCAGATGATAATGACGGTCTTATTGAAAAGATACAATCTATGGATAAAAGAGCTGAATATCCAGTTCAAGGATTTCCAACTATTGTAAGTTACCATAAAGGTAAATACTTCTCATCTTATGGACCAAGTAACGATGGTAAAGCATTTAGAAGCTTCGAAGACCTCATGGAATATTGTGGAGGTATTGGTACAGCTCAAATTTCTTATAAATAATTTTTTATATTTTCTTTTATAAAATATAAAATGAACAAAAAAGTATTAATCGTAGTAGCGATACTAATAATCATTGCAATAATATGTGTCGTGGTTTACTTTGTTACTAAGCCTAAAGACACAACCGAGGTTGAAACCGTAATGGCATCAGAAACCGCAATGGCAGCAGAAACCGCAATGGCAGCAGAAACCGCAATGGCAGCAGAAGTAGCAATGGCATCAAAAACCGCAATGGCGGCAGAAGTAGCAACTGTTGAAACATTACCTCCTCCAGAAGCTACTCCTGCAATATCTGCACCACCAGCAGTATCTATGGCAGTGCCTCCACCACCACCTGCATTAGTAGCTGTATCTTTACCAGCTGTAGCTTCTGAACCTGTACCTGTAGTTTTACCTCCAGTTATAACTCCACCAGCAATTGCAGCACCACCAGCTCGAGTAGGTCCTCCACCTCCAGCAACAGAGTGTCCTGGCTCTGATTGTACTATTGAAGAACAAATGTGCCTTCCAGGTACTATGGGAGCTGGTCCTAATACATATAAATGTATAAATAAAAAATGGGTTCAACAAAACATACCAGCTCCAACACCACCTCCAGCTATATTAGGTATAGCTACTACAGCTCCGGCTCCAGCTATATTTGTTGGAGCTAGTGCAGGTCAACCTTCACCTGATAATGCAATTAGTTCAGCACAGTCTCAATATACATTCTTCAAAGATAATGATATTCCTGGAAATGATATTAGATGTATAAACAATCCAACTGATTTTGAAAGTTGTAGAGTAGAATGTAATAGAGATCCTAACTGTAAAGCTTATAATCATGTTTATGATAATGGTGTATGGGGTGCCGGTAAATGGGGATGTTGTTTAAAAACTCCAAATACTGCACCTACTACACCTACTCCTAAAATAGATTACTTCCTTAAAAAAGAAACAGCTTCTCCATTAGTAATATCAGCAGCAGGTGGATTAGGTAATGCTTCATTTGGAGTTAGAGCTACCTCTTATGCTCGTCTAGATAATTTTGACGCTGGTGGTAACGATATAGAATGTATAAAACAAGTAGGCCCTGGTGCTTGTAAAGCTAAATGTGACACTGATAATAACTGTGTAGGTTATAATGAAGTAAAAGAAAATGGTGTATGGGGTAAAGAGTTTGGTTGTTGCCTCAAAAGATCATATTCTAATATAGCTCCTATAAACAACATCAATTTCTTTTTTAAGATGTTAGAAACTTTTGCTATGGGTGGAATGAAATCATATCCTATGAGATATATACGCTTAGGAAGAAGAACTGCCGGAGTTGTAAATATAGCTGAAATTGAAGCTTATGATAGTAATAATAATTTAATACCTTTTACTCAAGCGGTATATGGACCTTCAGGTAATGATGCTAATGGTTTATCTGGTTTTGGACCTACAAATGCGACAGATCGTAATTTTAAAAATTTCGCTCATACAAATGATAATAAGGCAAGCTTTTTACAAGTTGGTTTTGACTCTGAAGTAAATGTCTCTAAAATAGTCATAACAAATAGACAAGATTGTTGTCAAGATCGTATGATGGGAACATACATTAGATTTTTAAGAGGTGATGGAGCTACTGAAGCAACCCCTACAATTCCTATTGATGCTATATCTAAAGTTTATAGCTTTGAATTTAACCAAGGTGTACAGTCAACATCTGCTACTCTTGTAGGTGGAGGTACAAGTACAGCTACAGCATCAGGTGGTTCAGTACAAGTAACATCTCCTGTAAGATATATTCGTTTAGGAAGAAGAACTCGTGGGCTTATAAATATAGCTGAAATTCAAGCTTATGATGTAAATAATAATTTAATACCATCAACAGCTATATATGGACCAAGAGGTAGAGATGCAGATGGTCATCCTTTGTATGGACCTAATTTAGCAAATGATGGTAATCTTAATAATTTTGCTCATACCCAAGATAAAGACTTAGATTTTAGAAGCTTTATCCAATTAAATCTTAACTCAAACACTCCTATAGCTAAGTTAGTTATAACAAACAGAAAAGATGATTGTTGTAAAGATCGTATGATAGGAACAGTAGTTGAATTTTTTAACGAATCAAACGCAGCAGCAGCTCCTTCAATTAACATTGATGCTCAACAGGATACATATACCTTTCAATTCAGAAGTACAGGAGTTTCTTCATCTTGGTTAGCTTCCCGTATTAATACCCCTCAATATCTCCGTCATTTACAAAACAAAAATTACCTCTTATACTAAACTCATTTAAATGAATTTAAAAAGTTATTTTTATTTATTTAACATCTACAATGTCAAATAAATCAACCTCTACGCCTTTGGCGACCTCGTTTTCTTCGAAAACTTCCCAGTTCAAATTTATGCCATTTCACTGGACTTTCGAAGATGAAATCGATAAGTCTAATGAGATCGCTCAAAATATTATTAGAGCCTATGGCTGGAATGAACTCAACGAAAGCGTTTATGTTTATATAGATGATTTTGATATCCCTATATGGTTAGAATTACCCGATGATACTGAATGGACTGAACAGCAAATTATGAAGGTTCAAATAGCTTTGAAAAATATGTATTATCCAAACGGTAACAACCCAACTACTATTAAGCGTGTTTATAAAGAGAAATTATATTATGCTAATATTGAAAAGAATAAAGATGGAGGTTATTCCAACAAGAAATATTCCTTTATTGAAATGACTTTTAGAAGCTTAAAAGCTATCTCTTCCTTTACTTACGGTCTTAAGAAAAAACCTCTTAGAGTTCCTGGTATCAACCTTGACAATTTGAAAATCCACACAGCTGAACCTTCCATTACTCCAGTCTTAAAACTCCTTGCTATTGCTAATCTCCCTTCAAGTAGCTGGATCAATTGTAAAGGTATAAAAATATCTGATGAAGATAAAACAAGCACAAAAACTCATGAATATAAAGTATCTTGGAAGAACCTTAAGAAAATGGATGATGAAGAAAGTATAAATATGCCTATTGTTTATCCTAAAATTATGTCTTTCGATAATGAAGCTTATTCTTCTGTTAAAGGTAGTATGCCTAATGTTAGAAACCCGAATGATAAAGTTTTTATGATAGGTTTTACAATGCTTACACAAAAGGGTAAAGATAAAGAATATCAAAAGTATATTTTATCACTCTCTAACCCTGATGAAATGGATGGTATTATTCTTAAGAAATATAAGACTGAGGCTGACCTTTATATTGGATTTTCTAAATTAATTAGGGAACTTGACCCTGATATTATTATTGGTTATAATATATTCGGTTGGGATATTCCGTATATGCATAGCAGAGCAACTGAACTTCTCCGTGTCCAAACAGAATTTGAAAATATGAGCGCAGTTAGAGGCAAGAATGCTAAACTTAAAGAAATTAACTGGGAAAGTAGTGCTTATGGTAAACAAGACCTTAAATACCTTGACGCAGAGGGTAGATTGTTTATTGATCTTCTTCCTTATATTAAGAGAAATTATAAGCTTTCAAACTACCGTCTCGAGACAGTCTGTGAAGAAATATTAAAAGACAGTAATAAAGACCCTCTTAAAGCAAAAGATCTCTTTAAGATATGGGAAGGGAAAAAACCAGATCAATTAGCTATTGTTGGTAAGTACTGTGCTCAAGATACTTGGGTTACCCTTCAAATATTTGAAAAAGCTCTTATATGGTTTGATTTAGTCGAATCTGCTACTACCAATGGTGTTCCTATGTTTTATCTTTATACTAAGGGTCAACAAATTAAGATGTATGCCCAGGTCTTGAAATACTGTTATTATAATAATATCATTGTCCAGTCAAATGCTTATGAAGTTAAGGATGATGAAAATTATACCGGGGCATTCGTTCAGGAACCGAAATCGGGTTTATACGAATATATTTTACCGTTCGATTTTGCATCACTTTATCCATCTATTATTCAAGCCCATAATATTGATTATTCAAAACTTATAAATGATGATATCCCTGAAGGTAGAAAAATACCAGATGAGTTGTGTCATATTTTCGACTGGGAAGATCATGTAAATTGTTGTCACGATCCTGAGATTATTTTAAGCACACAGCGTAAAAAGGAAAGAGAAGAAAAGTCTATTCAAAAGCTTATAAAAGAAGGTATGAGTGAGACTGAAGCGAAAGAACACATAAGAAATAAAAATGCGGAGAAAGCTCCCCCAAAAGAAAAGAAAGTTGTGTGTGGTCATTTTAAATATAGATTTTTAAAGAAGGATGTCACTGGGAATGGGGTTATTCCTACCCTTTTAACTAACTTGTTAAAGGCTCGTAAAGATACAAGAAAAATTATAGCCGCAAACAAGGATAAGATTAAAGAACTTAAAAAAGAGGGTAAGAATGAAGAAGCAGAGAATTTATATGATATAAATATTGTTTTAGATAAAAGACAAAATGCCTATAAAGTATCTGCTAATTCTATGTATGGTGCTATGGGTGTTAAGAAAGGTTATTTACCTTTACTTCCAGGTGCAATGTGTGTCACAGCAAAAGGTAGAGAATCAATTAAGAAAGCCTCTGCTTTCTTAGAGAATGAATATAAGGCTAATGTTATTTACAATGATACAGATTCTTGTTATACATACTTCCCTCAACTTGAAGGTAAGTCGTCTAATGAGATCTGGGATTATGCTGAAGGAATTGTTAAGCATATGGTTGATATTAGCTTGTTTCCTGCTCCTATGAAGTTAGAGTTTGAAGAGAAGGCGTATGTTAAATTTATGATATTGACTAAGAAAAGGTACTGTGCGTACATGATGGACAGGGATGGTAGGGTAAGTGATAAGATGTTGATTAGAGGTATAGCTTTAACCCGTAGAGATAACTGTAAGTTTTTAAGAAATGTGTATGAGGCGTCTATCAGATATATCCTTAACAACAGTAATGAAATAACCAAGTTGTCGAAGGAAATGGAGAAGAAGGAAATTATGAATAATTATAAAATATCAGGGTTGTTAGACCTTATAAATGATAATGTGAATGATCTGTTTCAAAGAAAGTATAATTATAAAGATTTCGTGATCACACAAGGGCTTACAAAGTTAGAATATAAAAACAAGTCTCCGCCAGCTCATTTTGCAGTGGCTCAAAAGATGCAAAACAGAGGTACACCTATGGTTGTAGGAAGTCGTATAGAATATGTTATTATTGACCTTATGAGAGGGTATGATAAGAAGATTAAGAAATTTGAGAAGACAGAAGATATGGGGTATTTTAACGAACATAAAGAGATTTTGAGAATAGACTATCTCCACTACCTTGAAAGCCAAGGAATGGTCCCTTTGGAAGAGCTTTTAAGAGTATGTTGCCATCTTGAAGATGAGATGGAAAAGATATTTAACTATAGAGTGGCTCAAAATAAGGTTATTTATAGTCTTAAGAAGATATTTGAAACCAAGTTTAAGTGGGTTGAATAAAAGGAACAAGAATGTAATAATATAACGATGATGTTATGTTGTTTTTGGGTAGGACTTTTCTTGGCTATAAAATTTTTACGGACATTTTTGTTATATAAAAATAGCTCTTTTTTAAGGTTAAATATAAGGTATAATATATGTTTTATAAAACATATATTATAGGGTAAATGTATATTGTAATAAAATGATAAAACTGGAAAAATGGAATTGAATGGATTTTGGATTTGTAAACTTCCGCCAGAAAAAAAAATTATAAAGTTAAAAATATATTGTAATGATATCAAATGAGTTGTTTTAATGAAAAGGATTTTTTTGGATGCGACTTTTGTCCGGCTACTTTTACCACAAATAGTAATCGTTTAAAGCATATGAAAACTAATAAAAAATGCTTATCATCAAGGTTAAATGAAAGTGTTTTTTGTGTATGGTGTAATAACGAGTTTAATTCAAAAATTCATCTTGAAAAACATTCAATTAATTGTATGGTTAATAAAGAACTGGTGCTTTTAAAATTAAAAAATGAAAATGAAAAAAAGATAGAAGATCTTAAGAAAGACTATGAAAAAAGAATTGAAGAATTAACAGCTCAATTAAAGGATGCGAATGATAAGATATTTTCCATAGCAAATAAACCTACAAACACAACTATAAACAATAGCCGAACTTATAATACTTCTTTAAACTGCGATAAGCCTCTTGATTTAACATATGATAAAGTATTAAATGTTATGAAGGAAATAAAGCCTACAAATTATTTAAAATCAGGAAGCACAGGTCTAGGTTCATTTTTTGTAAAAAATGTTTGTATAAATGACAAGGGAAATACATCTATAGAATGTACTGATAAGAAAAGAAAAATATTTAAAGGCATAAACTCGAATGAAGAACAGATAATTCTCACTGGAGATGAGATATACGATCTTGTTATAAGGTGTTATAATGAGTACAAGAAAACAGACAGTCATAAAGAGTTTGAAGATTGGTTAGATGAAAAAGAACTGTTAAGTCCGGCATCATCTATTCCTGTTATAAAAAGCATTTTATGTGGTAAAAAAGAGTTTATAAATAGAGTTATATCTCTAACCCATATTGATAGCCCTCAAACTTTAATCAAAAAAGAATAATATTTTCTTGAGCTATATATAAAGATGGAATTCTTCGCAAATGAAAGAAACAATATTGTCAGGGTCATAAAGGAAGCTACATTCGTAGGTATATTAACAGCATTAATAGGGTATGTTGCATCTACTCTCGTTAAACCATATTTCAAGGTAGATTTACCTGAGATATGTAAAAGTTGGAACAAAAAACACTTGATGGAAATATCCTTGTTTGCAACTGGATTTTTACTGCATATATTCCTTGAATTTACAGGGATGAATAAAACTTATGCTTTGTATAGAGCAAAGCTATAAATTCGGGCTTAAAGATTTAAAATTTAATAACTAAGCTTTAAATCTTAATTGATTTATTAATTATAAAATATGAATGAAAATATCAAACTACCTAAAATGTCTAAAGCTATCAAGAAAGTTAACCCTAGAACTCCCCCTGTGGAAAGAACCCAACAAATTAAACCTAAAAAAGAACCTCAATCATTTCCTTTGCAAAAAGATGAAATGAGGGAAGTTGTAGACGAGGATATTGAGTTTCTTATGAAGCAAGTTACATCTATGTCTAAACCATCTAAACAACAAAAGAAAAACAAGTGTCCTCATTCTTCCATCATCAATGAAGGTGGAACTGATATATGTGTTGATTGTGGTGAAAATATCCAAATTGAAAGTTTTGACACTGAATGGAGGTATTACGGTGATGGTGAAAAATCAAAGTCGTATGATCCTTCAAGATGTCAGTATAAAAAACCCCAAGATAAAGGTATTAAGAAAGAGCTTGAGAAGATGGGTTTCTCAAGAGATGTTATTGACAAGGCTGATTATTACTATCAAAAGGTTACTCAAGGAGATATTAAAAGAAGTGCCTTAAGAAAGGGTATTATCTTCTCTTGTGTACTCTTCGCCTATAAGCACTATAGAATGAGGATAACTACAGATGAACTTGATGAGATATTTAAGATAGGAAGAAAGAATATGTCCAAAGGCTTAACTTACTTTAAAACAAATATCCCTAAGAATGAAATTGATTATGATAATTTTGACTATGCAACAGCCGAACATTTTATTCCTAAAATTCTTGAGAAGTGGAATGTTAAAGAAGAGCATGTTAATTATGTTTTGAATTTATATAAGAGATTAAGCAATAAATCCCATCTTATCAACACAAGCAATCCTCAGTCTGTATCAAGCGGTTTAGTTTATTATTATTTAAAAAAGTTAGATCTTGATATTACCCCGTCAAAGTTTGGAAAGATTGTGGGGTTAAGTGAGATTACAATCAACCGTATAACCAATGAAATCGAAGACATCTTACTTAAAGAAGAAGTTTAAAAAGACCCTGGGTCTTTTTTAATTTTTATAAGTTTAACTTGTAAAAATTAATTATATACCTTGTCTAACCATCATTTCATATCTTGTATAAAGCTTCTTATATTCATCTCCTAAAACTTGAAATAACATTTCTGTTTCTCCTCCAAAGTTAAAAGTTCCATCTTTTTTAACACCTTGATTTATTACCACAACATCAGGATCAGTTGAAAGTCCTCCTTTTCCTGCTCCAGGCTTAAGCGAGATATATGTTGTATATGTTTGAATAACAGTATTCCATTTAGCTTTCTTTGCTGTTTCTTCTTTTTCATTGTTCCAATCATTATATGATTTAATAAAATCTTCATATGCCTTTCTAATAGGGTTTAATTTAGCTTCTTGTATTTCTAACATTCTATTAAGGATTGAAGCTCTATCCATAGATACTTCAGCTTTCTTTTCTTCACATCCTTTTGATGGGTCAGTGCAAATACAAAAATCTTTATTATCTCCCATAACTTTATTTGGGTTTATAGCACATCCTTTACTTTTGTATGTATTACATAGCTGAGGAATAGTATACAAAGAACAATTAGTTTTTTGAGCAAAACCTTCTTTTATAAAGAGATGATAAAAGATGATTGCAACAAGAGCAAAGATAATAAGCTTATTCATTTTAAAATATAAAAAAGGAAAAAAAATTAAATCATTCTTTTAATATCATCTGGAATACCATTTTTAAAAATATTAGGATTAACCTTCAATAAAGAATAATATTTCTCTGTTAAAATCTTTTCCTTTTTCATCTTCTCATTAGGATCTGTTTGAACACTATATTCTCTATAGGCTTGAATACACTCAGTAATTATTTTTTGTTCTTCATCACTATATCTTTCTTTATTCTTACCAGCCCAAAGGTGATAGATTATAAATATAATAATAGCGTATAAAACAAGGTTATTCATTTTAAATTATAACAAGGAAAAAAAATTATTTCCAAAATTGATACCATCTCTTAGCTATATAAGCATCAAATGTTTTACTAAACTCTTCTATAGTATAATTGTCCCCCATACTTTTATTACATCTTCCGCATATTGCAAAGAGATTGTCTATAGTATCTTTTCCCCCTTTTGAATGTGGTATATTATGACCTACTTCATAGTCATAAACTGTAATATTATTTTTACACCATTTAACATTACATTTATGGTCAAAAACTCTTCCACAATCTTTAAGCCATACTTGTTCCCGTAGAGCCTTTGGGATAGGTTTTCTTTTTGGAACTATATCGTCGTCACTCATTATTAAGTTTTAAGTATTAATTAATACTTAAAACTTTAAACTTTAAATAGGATCTTTTAAACAGGGTCCTTTTTACGCCTTAATTTCTTCATTTACAAACTCTGTTATTAAATCAAGTTGTTTTTGTCTTTCGTCGTAATCGTAAATATCAACATTACCGTCAAGGTTTAAAACTGAACATACAAAATCCTTCTTCAATGAAAACCATTTTTTGTTTTCATCTTGTTTAGGTCTTTCAATTAACCATTCAACATGTTTATTATGCAAGAGCTCTAAATAGTCTAATGGGATACCATTTTCACCCTTTCTATTTCTTTTGTTTAATCTGCTTAAGCAGACCTCAGGAGAAGTATTTACAAAGATACACCCTGTAAGCTTAATGTCAAGCATATCTCTTAACTTTTGGTGCCACATATTATAAACGGTCCATTCAATGTCGCTGAGGTCTTTTAAATCGTGGAGAGATTTTGCGAAGACATAAAGGTCAGTAAGATGACATCTTTCACAGATGATAATATGGTTTGGATTATTCTTGATAGTTTCAAGTAAGTGATGTAATCTTGAAAAGAGGACATAAGATTGAAAGATATAAGAATACTTTTGTTTATCCTTGTAAAACAAAGAAAGGATATCTTGTCCTTGATTATCCTTTAAACTAGACCATTCATCAACTTGTTCAAAGACAACAATATGAGGTTTGTTGAACTTGAGAGATTTTAACTGACCAATTAAGGTAGTTTTACCGCTGCCAATGTTGCCTTCAACTGTGAAAATCATTTTCATATATATTTTAAAAATTAAAAATAAAAACTAAAAATCATTTAAATTTAATTTAATAGTTTTATACTATTAAATTAAAGAATGAATTATCAGTCAAGACAACAAGGTCAAATAATGGACATAGACCAGCAGAAACAATATTACCAACAATTACCCTGTAAATCACCTTCTTCTACTCCCCAGAAAAATCCCGATATAATTCAAACCCTCCAAATAGACAGTACATATAGAGATAGAACTAAATTTACTCTTCCAAGCGATTTCGATATACCTATGTATTACGCTGGAACATCATCTACTGCGAAAGAAGCTAAAGACCCTATCGCAAACTCATTTCCGATCGAAACTAATAAAACATTTGGAAGTTATATTGGACCTTCATCTTCTGTTATTTTAAACAGCAATAGTATACCTTACAAATCAGTATATAATAACTATTATTTAGAAAATGATTGTAATACCTTTGCCGGAACTCATAATTATTATAAGATATTATCATACGATCCAACAACATTTACTGTTGTATTACCCACACCAATTACTCCTACAAATAATTATAATATAAGAAAAGATGTTCCTCTCTTAAGAGATACTTTAGGTGTTGTTGCTGGTGTAACAACTACAGAAGTTGTTCTAGGAGGTTTAGCCTCAAGTGTAGATGATATTTACATTAACTGTTATTTAAGAATTTTTAGCGGTATAGCTTCTCAGTCATACGGCATTATTATAGGTTATACAGGGGCTACAAAGACTGCAATATTAAAAACCCCTTTAAGCAATATACCTATAACCGGTGATGGTTATGAAATATTACCATATACAAAGGATAACTTCAGCCCGTTATTATACAATGGTACAAATACAAATCAAGTGGTTTGTTATGAGATTGAATTATTATATTTAAATTTACCTAATGTTTTTATCCTGAACGGAAGCGCCGGAAGACTAGACGATTATCCTTATTTTTATGTAAAGTTATATAATTCAAGCTCAAAACCAAGCGCAACAAAGATGATTACAAATAATCCTAATAGCAGGGAGGCTATATTTGCTGCACCTATGGATTTAAACTTGACCTCACAATCATTCTTCACATTAAGTGCCACAAACCCAATTCAGCAAATGACCTTCAAACCAGACGATAATTTACACTTTAGCGTGTGTCTTCCAAATGGGGAGACTTTACAGTTTAGAGAAAGTGATTGGTTTTCACCGGGTGCCCCAAACCCATTTTTACAAATATCAGCCGTTTTTAGTATAAAACGAGTGGGTTAAGCTAGACAGTCGTATGCTCAAGTCATACAGTAAATCCACATTATAATCATATTAACTAAATATACACTTCCGCTTCCAATATACTTATTAAAATCATCTAACATTTTATTATTTGAACAGAATGGTTTAAGCCATCCAATTGTATTATTATTTGCTTGTTTACAATTAGCCTCATATATTATTTCTTGACAAGCAAATGAATTTAGAGATAAAGCAACCCCTATTATAAACAAAGAAACTAACTTCTTATTTGGATATATAACATTAAGTATAAATAGATGAAAAATAATGTCTCTTGCGTGGTCATATATATCCCCAAATTCAGACATCATATTATATGTTCTTGCCATATAACCATCAGCATAATCAAGAACCATATATATAAAATAATAAACTATACACATCTTGTTTTTGACCTTCAAATTAGTATATGTTAACACACAAAAAATCAAGCTTAATGTAGTTACATTATTTGCGTTAAATCCCAATTCATATAAAAAAGAAACTAGAGGTTTAACTAAGACATAAACAAAGTTATTAAAATCACTCTCATTTTCCTCTCCAACTTTAATAGGCGAACAATCCATCTTTATATTATGCATAATATTTTTTATTTTTTATAAGGTTCTCGCTCGAAAAACGTATAAAAATCCTCCTAGTAAAACTACCCATGTTTCAGGATTTATTATAGCTAATATTATTAATATGAAAAATATTTTAAACAAGTATTTAAATTCTCCAGGTTCTCTTCTAAACACAAATTCTAATATTTGATTCATCTTATAATCAAATATTATTCTTTCTTTAACCTGATTTCTTCCAACTTTACCTCAATATTTTTTATAAGTCTGGTGCCCTGCAAACCATCCTGATATTATAAATAATGTGTCGCAATATCTATATGCCAATTTCGTATCTAACTTAAACCCATCTTTGAAGAGATATTTTAAGATTTTTTCCCCGTCTTTTGTTCTTAACATCATCTGTGAAAATATATCAACGAAAACTACAAAAAGTAAGGGAAACTTAAGAACATATAATAAATATCCAAAGAAGAAATGGATAAAACATATGTTGTCTATTAGACCCTCATTTCTTCTCTTTCTATTATAACTAAGGTACAAGTCAATAATCATCTTTATACTTAGATATTTAAATTTTCAAAATTTTCTTTTAAATTATATTCTTCGTCAACAGAAGGGTCTTCTATAAATGATAATGTAACCTTAACGAGAGATCTTGGGTCTCTTACGGGCTTAATCATCTTAACATCAGGATTTGTCCTCTTAAACACCTCAATAAATTCATTATTGACAGGACTATACCCTGGATATGATGCGGGATTTTTTGGCTTAAATCTAAACTGTTCTAAATATGATAAGATTGAACTCATATTTCCCTTCTCGTACATAAACCATTCGTCATTCGGTATAACTTTAGCATCAATATACCCTCCTTCTTTTTCAATCCTCTCTATCAAATTCTCAGGAAAAATAAGACTTATAATACCCTTGTACATCTCATCTATCATTTTAGAGGTAAATGAAGACATTCTATCAAAAGTCTCTTTTACAAGCTCTAATTCACACTTAAAAAACTCCCTTTTATTACTCACCCTATATTTTCTTAAAATATAAAATAACACTCTTTCTGCCTTAATACAATCCTTAAATTTAGAAGAAACATAAATCATCTTTGAAGGCTGAATATAGTATGTAGAATATGATGCTAATCTATTTTCAACATTACAAGTTCTTCCAAGCTTATAAACCTCTTCTTCTGGGGATGATTTAAACCTCTCAAATGCATCATTGTATAAACAGTATAAATAACCCGACATTAATTAATAATAGTAATATTATTAATTAATTCTTTCTTTTAAGCTTAAATTCCATCATAAATACTAAGATCTTTTTCCTCTTCAAATCCTTCTTTCTTAGACCCATAATAAACTAAAAATAAAATAACACCTATAAATATATATGGATTTATCTCTTTTGAAAATAATTGCTGTCTTGGGCTGAAAATTCTTGATGGAGGTGGCGGTGATGAACCTTTCATCTTCATAACAGCAAATATAACACCTAAAAGAACTGCAGCACCAATAATAATAGCTGTAGTAGGACTTATTAAAGAACGATCTTTAGAAGGTGTTTTTACAGCTGCTGCTAAATCTTCTGCTCCTGATGCAGCTGATTTGGCCTCTGTTTTAACAGAAGTATCATTTAAGGTATCAGACATATTTTTCATCATATCGCTTATAGTACTATCAATTGTACTTGCTGCAATCATCTTTATAAGCATATCTTGTTCAAACACACATCTTGAACCTGTTATTTTCAAGTCTCTTCCAGCCTCAAGTAACACTGTATTACTACCAGCCATTTGAGTAACTGTTTCATTTAATGTTTCAGATATACTTGATTTATAGTCATTTTGTTCAATATCTGTTAATGTATCTTTTATCATTTTTTGACCCTGAGGTGTAGCTCCTAACCCGTTATCAGAATTCATAGCTGTCTCAGCTATTGTTTTTACAACATCTTTACAAGCTGTTTCTATCTGAGTTAATTCGGCTTGACTTAAATTAATCTGAGAAATCATATCTAAACTCATTTTTTGTTTTATAGATAAACCTTCTTGGCCAGAACAATTAACATCAAGGTCTCTTCCAGCTTTAAATACCACAGAATTTATACCGGTGATTGTATTTCTAACAACATTTTTAGTTTTCTTTAATAAACATGTTGCCGAATTTACCGTCTTTCTATACTTATCTGTTATAACTGCTATTTGCTCACATCCTATACTTGATGAATTATTAGAGGTCATACTCATACCAAAATCTGCTCCTGCGAAAGGGATATCTACACTTCCGTGAGCCTCTGCTGTAAATGAAGACTGCGAAGTTTCACAAGTTGTAACACCTGCTGCTTGCATCAATGCTGCACCTTCTGTTTTAAGCTGCTCTCTTGTAGGTGGTGGTGGCGGTGGACAACTTGTTTCATCTCTAAAGAGATAAGAATATCTTTCGTATACCATTTTTATTTTTATACAATATTTTTTTTTATTTTTTTATAATTAAAATGAACGAAACTATTAAAACTATCCTCATAGCACTTATTGTTGTATGGCTTTATAACAACTATAGTAAGGAAGGTTTCAGTTATAGAAGATATAATGTTCTTGAAGGTTATAATAACATGGTTTTAACTAACCCTAACGGAGACCTTGCTTCCATTGCATTTCCAAAAGGTATGATTATTATATGGACTGGAGCTATAGCAGATATACCTAAAGGATGGGCTATATGTGACGGTAACAACGGTACTCCTAACTTAAAAGGTAAATTCTTATTAGGAGCTAATACAGATCCTAACGCTGCTGCTATGTTTAGAACACCAGGTATGGGTGGAGGTAGTAATAAAATATCTGTCGATCAACTTCCAGCTCATAATCATACTATTCGTGGAATACTAGACAGTAATGGTTCATATAATGCAGGGGGTCCTACAGGTTTTAATACTGGCGATAGACGTACCGACATTCTTAATACAAATAGATTAAACGAACAATATATAGGATCCACAGGCTTAGGACAAGATTATTATCCTCCTTTTGTTACTGTAGCTTACATTATGAAATTATAATTTTTTTTCTTTATAAATTATAAATGAACGAAACTCTTAAAACTATCCTCATAGCACTTATTATTTTATGGGTTTATCATAACTACAGTAAAGAAGGCTTCGATTATAGAAGATATAATGTTCTTGAAGGTTATAATAACATGGTTTTAACTAACCCTAACGGCGACCTTGCTTCTATCGCATTCCCTAGCGGAATGGTTATGATATGGACTAAAGGCCTCGACAATATTCCTAAAGGATGGGCTCTCTGTGACGGTAACAATGGTACTCCTGACTTAAAAAATAAATTTGTTTTAGGAGTTAACCCAAATAGTGATAAAATGGAATTTAGAACAGTAGGTAGAGGTGGTGGTAGCACTAAAATATCCGTGGGTCAACTTCCAGAGCATACACATAATTATGGAACTAATAAATATTTAGGACCTAACGGAGGATCACCCGCAGCAGGTCCTCCTCAGAATCAAGATCGTAATTGGAATAGAGATTGGGTTGGTCCAACTGAAAAAACCGGCTCTGGTGAAGATTATTATCCTCCTTTTGTTACACTTGCTTATATCATGAAATTATAATTTTTTTTTTCCTTTATAAATTATAAATGAACGATACTCTTAAATTCATCCTCATAGCACTTATTATTGTATGTCTTTATCATAACTACGGTAAGGAAGGCTTCAGTTATAGATATAATACACCTGTGTTAGAAGGTTATAATAACATGGTTTTAACTAACCCTAATGGAGACCTTTCATCCATTCCATTTCCAAAAGGTATAATTGTCATCTGGAATGGGCGTATATCAGATGTCCCTAAAGGATGGGCTCTTTGCGATGGTTCTCAAGGTACTCCTAACTTAAGCGGTAAATTTGTTTTAGGTGTAGATGATAGAAATGAGAAATATAGAACAATAGGTAGCGGTGGAGGTGTCGATAAAATTACTCTCACCGAACCTCAGCTTCCATCTCATAAACATTCTGGACCTTCATTTGATGGTAATAATAGTTGTACATGCGGAGGTGGAGGTTGTGCTTGTAGTGTTCAAACAAACGGAACAGGATCTGTAGGAGAAGGTAAACCTGTAGATATTATGCCACCATATTTAGTTTTAGCATACATCATGAAGTTGTAATTTTTTTTTTATTTTATATTAATTATAAAATAAAATGACATCTATAGGTTGGGTATTTAAAAATTTCGCAAATAGTGAAAAAGATGCGATAACTCGAACTAATGTTGGTAGATACTATAAGGTTACTTCCTTCTCACCTGAAGATTCTAAGCTTATTTCTGACGCATTATCAAACACAAATAGTAAAGTTTATTTATCTGATAATGGAGGCGTTTTAAGTATAAACAAAACTCGTAATTTTAAGAATGGATTAACAAATCAAACTGACCCGGATACTTCTGTATCTTCTATTATATCATTATCCCCTGGTAACAATAAGTATGTTTTTAGTAGACCTTTTGGTGCTTGGGCTTTATACCGTAAAACTGAAAATGAAATGTTTTTAGTTTATAACCCTGTACCAAGAAAAGAAGTTGATATATTTGTTGAAGCTAGAGGTTCCTCTGGTATGCAAACTTTTAAGACTGAAATTGAAGCTGCTTGTAAAGAAAATGGTTCAACTGATCCTGTATGTTTATGTGTTGATGGATCCGAGGATGATCAAAAATTTTGTATGGATGATTTAATGGGTAAAAAACCAAGACAAGACTATCAAAGATTATCTCCTCAAACTTATAATGCAGCAGAAGAAATTTGTGGATGCGCTAATACAAAATGTAAAAAAGACCATCCTTTTATTATCGGCCATTATAGAAAGAAAATACCTTGCCCTGCAAATGTTAATTTTTCAGTATGTAATACCTCAATAGATGCTGGTAGAGACCTTAAAGCTGGAAATGTTAGTATTGAACAAAAGTGTGGTGTTAATACTCAAAATCCACCATCTGCACCGCCTCCAGCTCCAGTTTCAGTGCCAGCTCCAGCACCAGCTCCAGCACCAGCTCCTGCTCAAGCTCCTGCTCAAGCTCCTGCTCAAGCTCCTGCTCCAACTGCTCCTGCTCCAGCACCAACCGCTCAAAGACCAACTGCACCTGCAAAACCAACCACCGCAGCTCCAAAACCAACTACCCCAATTGCATCTCCTGCCCCAGCTGCCCCAGCCCCAAAAAGTAATACAATGTTATATGTAATAATAGGTGTTGTATTATTGCTTATTATAATAGGTATTGCTGTATTTTTTTTAATGGGTAAATCAACCCCATCACCTTCAGTCCCTTCTGCACCTTCAGCCCCTTCAGTACCTTCTGCATCAAGAGTTTTTAGACGCAGAAATTAAATTGAAAATATATTTAAAAATTTAAATATATTTTATCCTCATAATGAAGCCTCTTATTTTTTGTTTGTTAGTTGCAACCTCATTTGTCCTCCAATGCGTTATGATAAATTCCACCCAGAATATAAGTGACAAAACCTCCCAAGTAATATCCATCTTCTTACTCTGTATGTCCCTTGTATTTTTATCAGCTATTCTAATTCTATGGTTATTTACTCCTTACAGACCCCGATCTAAATTACCCCTAATTTTCCTTTCCTTAAATTTTGGCATAGATTTAATCTCTAATGCTATCTTTTCGATTTTTTATCACCAAAAGTATTCTGTACCTTACATCTTCCCCATTTTCTCCTTCTTATACACCGTAATTTCTATAGCTATTGCTCTCCTGTTTGAAAGATCTACAATCGGCGAAGGATCAACGCAAGATGCTGAACACATTAGAAGAATATCTCCTCTCCCTGGACTCAATCGCTCTGAAAGAGATCCGTGCGAAGCACAGGCGCCGGATACTAAAATAAATATTGAAACTACTACATTTACCCTTGAAGAACCTTCTTCTTGTGTTATATGTTTAGATGAGTTCATTAAAGACGAAAATGTAAATATAACCCCATGCAAACATTTCCTTCATTTACAATGTACAAAAGACCTTGTAAATAACAATATTAAAATTTGCCCTGTTTGTAGAGCCGATCTAACTTTATCAATTAGAGAGTGCACGATAATTAATATCTCACCCTCTCCATAATTTGTCTTTGTGGTCCAACTGTAGCCTGATTAATTTTCTTAATTGCCTTCTTTACAGATTTTGCTGGCATTTTTTTACCTTCTAATGTGCCTGCTTTTTTGAGTTCGTTTAAAGCTTCTTCTGCAAGCTTCAATTTATTATTTAATCCCTCTAGTTCTTTTTCATATTTTTTAGTTTCTCTTGAGCTTATAACACCTTCAGTCTCTTCTATTCTTTGTTGAATTCTTGATATACATTCATCCTTCTCCCTTTTAACCTCATCTCTTAATGCTTCAGCTTCTCTAGTAAGTCTTTCTATTTGTTCTTCCTGCATCTTTAAAATATCTTTGTCATCCTTACAGTTTTCAAGAAGGTCTCTCATTCTTTTATTATCTTCTTGTATATTAAAAAAGGAACTTTCTAAATTAAATTTCTCATTTGAAAAAGTCTCTGATAATTCTTTATTCTCGGCAAAACACTCACTTGTTTTTTCAATAGCTGAACCAAGGGATCTATCAAGTCTATCACTTAACTCTACCATTTCATCAAAATTATCCTTCAATATCTTCTTGTCTTCTTCTAATTTATTAATCTTTTTTTCCAATATTGATATAACATTCAAATTTATTTCTTCAAATCTTCTCATCTTTTCAACCTCATTTTCTAATGATTGATTTAATTTTTCATTATCTTCATTTAACGAAGTTACCCTTACCGATAACGCATTATTTTTAGTTTCCAACATGCCAATATTATCCTTATATCTATCTATAACTTCTTTAAAATAATTTTCTAATTCTCCCATCTTCTTTCTCAATACAAAATTCTCTTCTTCAATAACCCTTATTTCCTCATCTGCCTTAGACATATCCTCTGTATATTCTTTAATGGTCTGTTCAGCATCATCATATCTTTGTCTCAATACTTCGTTGGCATTTTCAGAAATTTGTAATTCAGAGTAAATTCCCTTTGCTTTTTCTTTTAACTCTTCATGATCTTCGTTCAACTTTTCGTAATATGAGTTTAATTTACTGTAATCGCTAGCCATCTTCTTAATATTATTTTTTAACTCTGTATTTTCACCATCAAGTCTACCTATAACTTCCATTCTTTGGACGATCTCATCATTCTTATCGTCAATCTTTTTTTCCCTAAGATTAACCTCTTCAATCAAGTTTAATCTTTCTTCTTGTAATCTGTCTAATTGTTCTTTCAAACCATCTATAACATTTGAGTTATCGTTTAAAGCATCTCTTAAGCCTTTATTTTCATTATTCAATGAAATAACTTCTGTTTGATACGCTTCGATATCAACCTTATTTTTATCTACAACAGAAACAAGTTTTTCAACCTTCTCGTCATAGCTTCTGGTAGTGCTTTCCAAAGTTTCTCTTAATTCCTTATATTCCCTATCAATTTTCTCTTTCAAGTCTTGGGTTAAGCAAACTCTTCCCATAACATCAACGCTAGAAGTAGCTGATTTAATCATGTCTACCAAACGGTCATATTCCTCCCTTACAATAGAACAAGACTTTAATCTACTGTCTAAGTCAGAGCTTGTAGTCTTATATTGTTCTCTATGGGTCATAACCTCCTTTAATTGTTTCTTTAAATTTTTAATCTCATTTGACTTTGTCTTAGGCACACATTTAGGAAGTTTAGGAGAAAGAGTTGATGCAACCTTTTTAGAGATCCTCTTCCCTTCACTGTAATAGGTATTTCTACCTTTAGAACGGTAACATTCAATTGACATCTTTTTATAATAGGAAAAATATTATAAAAAATTATTTTTTCAAAATTAAATATATCGCTATGATTACAGCTATAGTGCAAAGAGAAATACTTCCCTTGTTTTTATCTGCAAAAAGATATAAGCGTTGAGGTAAGGTAATATGTTGATGGTGATGATCACCATGGAACTTCTCAATAGTTCCACTGCATAAAGAACAACCTGACATTTATTATTTAAAAAGATAATAATTTTAAATAAACAATGAAATTAATAGATGCCTTTATCTTTTATAACGAGGAAAAGATGCTCGATTACCGCTTGAATTATTATAAAGATATTGTAGACTACTTTATCCTTATAGAAGCTACTAAGACTTTTTCCGGCTTAGATAAACCTCTTTATTTTAATAGAATAAAGGACAAGTATAACAACTTTAATATTATCCATTATATTGTGGATGAGTTTCCCGCTGATATGACAGCTTGGGACCGTGAACATTATCAAAGAGAATGTATCCATAAGGCTTTACTCAAGGTTCCAAAGTTAAGAAATGATGACTGGGTTCATATAGCTGATGTTGATGAGATTTCAAATAGAGATAAATTAGAGACTGTTTTAACTGATGCATATTATAATAATCCACAGAGACTTGGATATACCCTTCACTTTGATAACTACTATTATAACCTCACAAGTAAGATGGATCAACCGTGTTTAGCAACAAAGTTAATAAGATACGGAGATCTTAAAAATAAGGTGATAAAAGATGTAAGATTTTCAACCTCATATCCTCTTCTTGTAGATTTTGGATGGCATCTTTCGTACTTCTTTTCCCCTGAAGGAATAAAGAATAAAATTCAGGCGTTTTCTCACCAAGAATACAATAAAGAAGAATTTACAAGTAAAGAACATATAGAAGACTGTATTAAGAACGGAAAATCTCTTTTCTGTCTTGACCCTGAAAGAAAGGAGAAGATATATCACATCCCCCTTGAAATAAATAGAAATTTGCCTCAAGATTATCACTTGCTTTTGTAAAGTTTAAAGATATATTTTATATAGATAAAATATGTCTGACGATGAACTCTTTATACTTCCATCTAAAGGATATGCATTGATAGATTTTGGAGCAACTTGGTGTGGTCCATGTAAGGCTATTGCACCATTCTTTAATTCATTGAAAGAAAAATACCCTTCAATCAAGTTTTTTAAATTAGATATTGATGAAAACCAGGAAATGGCCAGAAAATATAAAATTGAAAGTATACCCTCATTTATCCTTTTTAAGGATGGTCTTGAAAAAGACCGTTTGGTAGGTGCTAATAAGGTAAAATTAGAAGCAATGGTTTCATCTTTATAACTGGGTCTTTTTTAATCAGACAATATCATCTTCTGTTTTTTTTGGTTGAGAAGTAAGGGAAATTACCCCACAAACTCCCATTATACCAAATAGAATTAAACCTAATATAATATCCTCGGACATATTATATTAGATTATAACTTATATTTAAACTTATTTAACACATTTAGTTGGAACAACCCCACATCCAAAAGGTACAGATGCGGCTGGCGGAGGAGGTTTACTTGTTGATACTGTAAATAAAGATAAAAAAGAAGGGAATTTCATATTTTTGGAACCAGGCGATAGTAATTCCCCTTGAATATTTTTAAGTTCATTTTCTACTAAATTATAAACCAACTCTCTATATCCCCCTGAAACTTGTTCTATTTTATAAGTACCATTACTAGATAAAGAGAACCATAATACAGGCGTAGAAAAATATAAAGTATTTACGGTTTCTTCCTTCTGTAAATACATACTATCAACTTTTAGGCTTAAAGTATCTATATTTATTGTATCTATATTATCATAAGAACCGTATATTAACCAATCTAGCATACCCTCTGTTTTAGTATAAGTAGAAGTTGCCAATACATTTCCAGCTTTATTTGTTAAAACAGGATTACCTGTAGTTGTTGAAGCCTCTAAATCTTTTGTTAATTGAATTGCTAATATATTTACCCCTAAAACACAAGCTAACATAACAGTCATTAAAGGAATAAGAATATATAACATACGCTTATAATTATTACTTTGTTTTTGTAAGGTAACCAAACCTTGAATTGCCTCTTCTAATGATAATTCACCATCATTTGCAGTGTCAAACTTTATAAGCTTTTCACGAACCTGTGGATTTAAGGTAGAAAGTCTAACCCCAGACTTTGGTCTCTCTTCATTTAATTCTTCAACCGCTTCAGCTCCTTTAATTGAACTCATTTTACTTACTTTATATTTTTTGTTTCTTTAACTTATTTTAAAGAAACAAAAGAACTTAAGAACACTTTCTACTATTTAGTGTATCATTTACAGCTTGAAAAATATCTTTGAGAACTTTTTCTGAACCTCTAAATACATCGTTAAAACTATCCTCAGACATTTCAATTTCCATGTTATACTTTAACTTTAAGGTATTTTTTCCGTCTTCCTTTGATATCTTAATTAACTTGATATCAGAGGTTCCGCCAAGAAGTACTGTTTCGTTATTCATTTTTATTATAATATAAGGTTCTCTTTAAGCTTATTTATTTTAATCAAACACTGTTTGTTCCCAATCTGAATATGGGGAATATTGTGGATCAAATATAATTGATACTAATCTGTCAATATGTGGTGGTAAGTATGAAAAGTGTGCTATCTTGATACTGATTTCCTTATCGCTTAATGATGGTAATTTCATTACTAAAGTCTTCCCTACAATCTTATAGATGGTTTTATCAGTTGTGTCAACCTCCATCATATGTAATTCATTTGCGCGTCTTAAAAATACTTCTTTACTTTCTGTGTTTGATATTAACTCAACATGTGGTTCTAATCTACTCTCAAAACGAATACCTGCATGCTTTATTCTCTGCTGACAATCATAGATATGGAAATATAAATCACTATCAGGATCTAAAAACTTAGACTTGGTTTCTCCTTGTAGTTTCTTCTTATGTTCTATCAATAAGACTTTAAGCTTGGTAAAATCAGGAGGTGCTCTCTTACTCATTTTTTATATTAAAGCAATTTATCCTTTAATATATATTAAAAAAATTATAAGCATAATAAACAATATTATTTTTCTATTTTTCACTCTATTCGAAGGTCCAACCGAATATAATCGTTTTTCAAGCTCTCCGTAAGTAGATAATCGCCCTTCGGGCTCCGTTTGCGAAGCAAACAAATCTATAAACGCATTTGAAACTTGAGGAGCACTCATCCTTTATTAATACTTATTTATTATATCTATTTATTTTTTTTTAAAGGACCCTGGGTCCTTTTAAATATTCCATACATTTGACTAACTCATCATCGGTTAATGACTCTTCTCTAAAGGCAAAAGTATCATCATAACATATACAGAATGGTTTTATCTTGTAACATTTATCTCCATTATATCTCTTAACAGTAGCCGAATCATCTATTATAATGTAATCCCCTCCGTACTTTTCAACAACATATTCTATCGGCTTATCTTTCCTATATTTATAAAAAGCTTCTTCATAATGGTTATTTGAAAGAACAAACTTTAAGTCTCTTCCCACGAACAATGTGTCAACAATCTGTTTAGCATAGTCATCTGAACCTGCTGTAAATATTCCTACCTCAAATCCCTCTGTAAACAAAAAGTCAATAAACTCCCATACATTAGGCCTTAAAAATGTGATATGAGTATCAATATCAAACCATTTAAACTTATCTTTCCATTCTTCCTCTTTACCCTCCATTT
>JACCDZ012073883.1_pt1 | contig 59391 bp, 55 predicted proteins | sample 7449551 | NCBI WGS metagenome assembly JACCDZ01 (sample SAMN15323452, study PRJNA562643) | freshwater metagenome | isolation source: river surface water | place: USA:Blue River Watershed | collected 2017-08-18 | reverse complement strand
CCAAACCCCAAAACTGAAAAATGTGCAGTTTGGAATTTGGAATTAATTTATTGTAACAAAAATAGTACTAGACTAATGTCTTCGCATTTTTAACTTTCTGCTCTGTAATGGCAATTTGTAATACTTCGCTCATCTCTTTTACGTAATGAAAAGTAAGTCCTTCTAAATATTCGGGTTTAATTTCGTCAATATCACTTTTATTTTCGTGACACAAAATAATCTCCTTAATATTGGCTCTTTTTGCAGCTAATATCTTTTCTTTGATTCCGCCAACTGGCAACACTTTGCCTCTCAAAGTAATTTCTCCAGTCATGGCTAAGTTTTTCTTTACTCTTTTTTGTGTGAACAAAGAAACCAAAGACGTTAGCATCGCAATTCCTGCACTTGGACCATCTTTTGGCGTTGCTCCTTCTGGAACGTGTAAATGAATATTGTACTTATTTAATATTTCAGAATTAAGTCCCATAGCTTCTGAATTGGCTTTAATATATTCTAAAGCAATTGTAGCTGATTCTTTCATTACCGTTCCTAAGTTTCCGGTAATTGTCATGGTTCCTTTTCCTGGAGACAGTAAGGACTCTATGAATAAAATATCACCTCCCACACTGGTCCAAGCCAAGCCTGTAACCACACCAGCAACCTCATTACTTTCGTATTTATCTCTTTCTAATCTTGGCACACCCAAAACTTTCACAATATCTTCGTCGGTAACTTTTTTATTGTACTCCTCCTCCATTGCTACAGATTTTGCAGCATTTCGAATGACTTGTGCCAATTTATTCTCTAAACCACGAACTCCTGATTCACGTGTATAGCCCTCTACAATTTTCTCCAATTGCTTTTTACCAATGGTCAAATCTTTAGAAGTTAATCCGTGTTCTTTCAATTGTCTTGGAAACAAATGCTGACGAGCAATTTCTACTTTCTCTTCAATAGTGTAGCCTGACATTTTAATCACTTCCATTCTGTCTCGTAAAGCGGGCTGAATGGTAGCCATATTATTAGATGTGGCTATAAACATTACTTTAGATAAATCGTATCCCATTTCAAGGAAATTATCGTAAAATGAATTGTTTTGCTCAGGATCCAAAACTTCTAACAAGGCAGAAGAAGGGTCCCCACTATGGCTATTTGAAAGCTTATCTATCTCGTCCAAAACAAAAACTGGATTAGAAGGTCCCGCTTTTTTCAAACTTTGAATAATTCGACCAGGCAAAGCCCCAATGTATGTTTTTCTATGCCCTCTAATTTCAGCCTCATCACGCAATCCGCCTAGTGAAATTCGAACATATTTTCTACCCAACGCCTCAGCAATAGAACGTCCAATAGAAGTTTTACCTACACCTGGAGGTCCTGTTAAACATATAATGGGTGACTTCATATCATTTCGCAATTTCAAAACTGCCAAATGTTCAATCATTCTTTTCTTTACTTCTTCTAGACCAAAGTGATCGCGATCCAGAATTTTTTGCGCGCGTTTTAAATCAAAATTATCTTCAGAAAACTCATTCCAAGGCAAATCCAAAAACAAATCCAAATAGTTTCTTTGGATACTAAAATCAGGCGCTTGCGGATTCATTCTGCGCAATTTTGACAACTCTTTTTCGAAGTGCTTTTGCGTTGTTTCGTCCCATTTTTTAGTTTTTGCGCGCTGACTCATTTCGTCAAACTCCTCTTCATGCGAAACACCACCCAATTCTTCTTGAATGGTTTTCATTTGTTGGTGAAGAAAATATTCACGTTGTTGTTGGTCTAAATCAAAACGCACTTTAGACTGAATGTCATTTTTCAATTCCAATTTTTGCAACTCTACGTTCATAAAACGTAAAGTTTCTAAAGCACGATCTTTAAGATCATTGATTTTTAATAAATCTTGTTTCTCTTTTACCGAAAGGTTCATATTGGATGAAACAAAATTGACCAAAAACGATTTGCTTTCAATATTCTTGATTGCAAAAGTGGCTTCGCTAGGTAAATTAGGACTTTCTTGGATAATCTTAACCGCTAATTCTTTTAGTGAATCAATTATTGCGTTGAATTCGGTATCGTTCTTTTTAGGACGTTTTTCAGGAACTTCTTTTACTGTAGCAGTAATATAGGGTTCTTCCGAAACTACTTCAGCAATTTCGAAACGCTTTTTTCCTTGGAGTATAATAGTAATGTTGCCATCAGGCATTTTTAACACTCTAAGAATTCGAGCTACTGTTCCTACAGTGTGAATATCATCTTTGGTTGGATCTTCGTCTTCTTCATTTTTCTGTGCAACAACACCAATATTCTTCCCAGACGCATTGGCATCGTTGATTAATTTAATCGACTTGTCACGCCCGGCAGTAATTGGAATAACAACGCCTGGAAACAAGACCATATTTCGCAAAGGTAAAATTGGTAGTGAATCAGGCAAGAGTTCGTTGTTCATTTCCTCTTCATCTTCTGGCGTCAATAATGGAATTAATTCTGCCTCCGAATCAAATTCTTGAAGTGACAGATTGTCAATGGTAAGTATTTTATGATTTGACATAAAGTATAATAAGTCGTTTTGTCATTAATTTTTCGAAATTCAATAGGTGAAAACTACGAGACGTAGCCTTTTCATAACCGAATATAAGTAGGTCAATCTTTGTGCCAAAAAGTTCAATTGTTTATTTAGTTGATAAAGCAGCTGTTTTTGGAACACGCTTTAATAATAGTAACCCAATTACAAAGAATACACCTAAAAAAACAATAGCAAATCTCGGACTTCCAGTAATTTGGTCAATAATTCCATAAACGCACATTCCAATTACAATTCCAATTTTCTCAGCTACATCGTAAAAACTAAAAAAAGAAGCTGTATCCTCAGTTTCAGGTAATAATTTGGAATACGTAGATCGAGACAAGGCTTGAATTCCCCCCATCACTAAACCTACTAAAGAAGCCATAACATAAAAATGAATTGGTAAGTAAATAAAATAAGCCAAAACACAAAGAACAATCCAAAACCCATTAATAGCAATCAAAGTAGGGATATTACCGTACTTTTTTGAAGCTTTAGAAGTAAATGTTGCTCCGACAATAGCAACCAATTGTATCAAAAGAATACAAATAATTAATCCTGTAGTACTTTCGCTTTGTGATGCCCACTGAATTTCTTGCGCACCAAAATAAGTAGCAATCAACATTACCGTTTGTACTGCCATACTATACACAAAAAAACTGCCAAGATATTTTTTTAGAGCAGAATTATCAGCCAATAAAAACCAAACTTTTTTCAGTTCTTTGAACCCATTAAAGATGATATGTTTCTTTATACTACTGGCTACAATCTTATTCCCTTTTGGTAAATAATAATAGGTATATTGACTAAACAAAATCCACCATACGCCAACCATAACAAAAGAATATCGCATTGCTTTCATAGCGGCTTCTCCTTTGGTTCCTGATATACCAAATAGATCTGGCATCATAATCATTGCCAAATTAACGATTAACAAAATTACGCTGCCAACATAGCCATATGAAAAACCTTTAGCACTGATTGCATCTTGTTGATTCGCATAGGCAATGTCTGGAAGATACGAATTATAAAAAACCCAACTTCCCCAAAAGCCTACCAATCCTAAAAAGTAAAATATTAAACTGATGTAAATACTTTCAAGGCTAAACCAATACAATCCAATACAAGACAAAGCGCCTAAGTAGCAAAAAAACTTCATAAATGATTTTTTGTTTCCTATATAATCTGATATACCTGAAAGCAAAGGGGAAACAAAGGCAACCACCAAAAAAGCAAAAGCAGTTACAAAACTAATTAAAGCAGAATTCTTAAGAGAATACCCAAATATCTTAATATAATGACTGCGATCTGTAAAAAGTGCTTCGAAAAATATTGGAAATACCGCTGAAGAAATAACTAATGAATAAACAGAATTGGCCCAATCATAAAAAGCCCAAGCATTCAATAATTTAGTATCTCCTTTTTGTAAATTAGCCATAATCAGTTTAGTTTAAGTGGCTAATTTATTTATTTTTTTGTCACTAAAAAGAAAACAATCCTATTTTACCTCATTTTACCAAAAAAGGCTATTCGTAAAAATAGCCTTTGATATATAAAATGCATTTGGAATTTAATTTGAAATAATGCCAACTTTCAACGCTATTGCTTTAGCTTCTGGGATTAATGCCTTTAAATTGGCAATTCGAGTTGCATCAGAGGGATGCGTACTCATAAATTCGGGTTGTGATTTTCCTGAAGATTTTGCAGCCATTCTTCCCCAAAACAAAACTGATTCTTCTACATCATATCCTGCAATTGCCATAAGAGCTAAACCAATTTTATCTGCTTCACTCTCGTGACTTCTGCTAAAAGGCAGCATTCCTCCTACTTGAGAACCTATTCCGTAATACTCTAACCATTTACTTTGTTTGGCTTCACCTTGTTTGGCTGTAGCCAAAGTAACACCAACCGCACCAAGCTCCTGAAGTTTAGCAGCACTCATACGTTGTGCACCATGATTGGCCAATGCATGTGATACTTCATGTCCCATAACAGTTGCTAGACCCGATTCATTAATAGTTACAGGTAAAATTCCTGAATAAACAACAATCTTTCCACCTGGCATACACCAAGCGTTTACCTCTTTATTTTCAACTAGTTTGTATTCCCAAGAATAATCTTTTAAATATTCTGTTTGACCTAAATAATTCAAATATTTTTCTGCAGCCAATTTTATTTTAACGCCTACTTTTTCAACTAATCTTGCATCGGATGAACCAATAATGACTTTGTTTTCTTTGAGAAATGTTCCATATTGTTGAAATGAAGAAGGAAATAGCTCGGAATTAGAAACAAAATTTAAGGTAGATTTTCCAGTTAATGGATTCGTTTTACAAGAAATAAAAACTAGGATTATAGCAAATCCGATAAATAAACGTTTTTTCATTTTTAAAGATTTAAGAAATACAAAATTACATTTTTTAAGCTCTTATATAAAATATAGACTTCATAATTTCCAAACAAAATAAGTAGAAAACATCAATAATAAATTATAAAACAATTTCTTTTTTAGTAAAAAAACAACTACTTTAGAACTCACAAAAATGAATCATGACTAAGAAAAAAAATAAAAAACTAGATCCTTTACCTATTCCTAAATTTATCATAAAAACAGGGCAGTTTTTAAACCTATTTTCGGCCAAGGCAGTCGTTTTATATGCTGCTAAATTATTCACCACTCCAATCAAACACAGAATTCCAAAACGTGAATTGGAAATGGATACCAATAGTATTCAACAATTGATTTCTGTTCCCTCCATTAACAAATCCATAATGGTATATGAATATGGCAAAAGTGATAAAAAAGTACTTTTAGTTCACGGTTGGTCTGGACGCGGAACGCAACTTTTTAAAATTGCAGATGCTTTGCTTAAAGAAGGTTATGCAACAGTGAGTTTCGATGCCCCTGCGCACGGAAAATCACCAGGGAATTCAAGTATCATGTTGGAATTTATTGCTTCTATTTTTGAATTAGAAAAACAATTTGGCCCCTTTGAAATGGCTATTGGTCATTCTTTAGGTGGTATGGCAGTACTTAACGCTGTAAAATCAGGATTTCATACTGACAAAATTGTTGTTATTGGTAGTGGCGATATTGTTCAAGATATCATCGACGATTTTATTAAAAAATTACAATTAAAACCCGAAATAAGTATAAAATTGCGAGATCATTTTGAAAATAAATACGATGAAGCAATGGATAATTATTCCGCTTTCAAAGCAGCAGAAGCAATTGAAAAACCTATTTTAGTGGTTCATGATGAGAATGATTATGAAGTACCTGTAAAAGCTGGAATTAATATTCATCAACATGTTAAAAATGGTGATTTACTACTTACGCAAGGTTTAGGACACCGAAAAATATTAGGAGATACCAATGTGATTCAGAAAATAATTGAATTCTCTAAACATCAATAAATCAATACCATTTACTAAATTTAAAAATACAAATACTTGAATATATGAAAATTACCTCTATTGTATGTGCACTTTTTTTGGGATTGATTACGCAAAATAACTATTCGCAAACTACGGTTAGCGATCCAGAAATTTCAAAAATGGTTAGCGAAGTTAGTGCTTCCAATATGGAATCCACTGTTCGTAAATTAGTTTCTTTTGGCACACGTCATACTCTGAGTGATACCAAAAGTACTACTCGTGGAATTGGAGCTGCACAACGTTGGGTAAAATCAGAATTTGATAAATATGCTAAAGAATCCAACGGAAGATTAACTGCAGAAATAGATTATTTTACCATTAAAGCTGATGGTCGAAGAATTTCAGTTGACAGTCAGTTAGGGAATGTAATGGCAACTTTAAAAGGAACAGATCCAACTGACAATCGTGTGTTGATTATCAGTGGGCATTTGGATTCGCGCGCCTCTGATGTAATGGATTCTAAAATTGATGCTCCAGGGGCTAATGATGATGGATCAGGCGTAGCGGCGGTAATGGAAATTAGCCGAATTATGAGCAAAAGATCATTCCCATTTACCATTATTTTCGTTGCAGTAGTTGGTGAAGAACAAGGTCTCTATGGCGCTAGGCATTTGGCTGAAAAAGCCAAGGCTGAAAATTGGAATATTATTGCTATGTTGAATAATGACATGATTGGTAATAGTTTGTCTAACGGAACCGGATTACGTGACAATATTAATGTGCGGGTTTTTAGCGAAGCCATTCCGTATCTTGAAACTGAGGCTGAAGCCAAAGTAAGAAAATCAACCAATCGTGAAAATGACAGTCCTTCACGATTGTTAGCACGTTATATTAAGACAACAACCAATCAATACGTTGACCAATTGAATATCAATTTAGTGTACCGAAACGACCGCTTTTTACGCGGTGGAGATCACACTCCATTTTCTCAAAACGGATTTACAGCCATTCGCTTTTGCGAAATGAATGAAAACTACGATCACCAACACCAAGATGTTCGTTTAGAAAAAGGAACTCAATTTGGGGATTTACCTGAATTCATGGATTTTGAATACATGCGAAAAGTAACCGCTTCTAACTTGGCTACCTTAAGTAATTTAGCTTGGTCGCCAAAAGCACCAAAAAATGTGGGAATAAAAGTTACTGAGTTGACCAATTTTTCTGATTTAGTTTGGACTGCTCCCGAAGGGAAAGCTGTTTATGGTTATAATGTCTTATTTCGTGAAACTTCGGCTTCACATTGGGAGAAAACCATTTTTGTAAAAGATACATCAATTTCAATTCCGTATTCAAAGGATAATTTTTTGTTTGCCATACAATCAGTGGATGAACTAGGTCATGCCAGTTTACCTGTCTTTCCTATACCTGTTAAATAAAAAAAGGAGTTCATTTTTGAACTCCTTTTTTTATACCAAATTCTTAAAATAATTCAATAAAATGGAATCGTTTTTACGAGTAGGTGTAAATACCTCTAGTAATTGAGGTTGCTCATTATTGGCATACAATTCGGTTAACGCTTTGTCTAAAGTAGTAGCATCACTAGCTATAGCATAATTGAATCCATACATTCTTGCCAAATGTTCTGCGGTATGACAATGTGAGGTTTCAAAAAAAGTATTGAATACAGGCGTTTCTTGATGACCAGGAAGAATTCTGAAAATCCCCCCTCCACCATTATTAATCAAAATAATTTTAAAATTCTTAGGAATGTAATCGTTCCACAGCGCATTAGTATCGTATAAAAAACCAATATCTCCTGTTATGAGAATTGTTGGTTTTTTATTGGCTACAGCAGCACCAATAGCAGTTGACGTACAACCATCAATTCCACTCGTACCTCTGTTGCAATATACTTCAATGGAAGAATCAATAGGAATCAATTGTGCGTAACGAATAGCAGAACTGTTACCAATTTGAAGTTGACTATTGTTAGGTAAGCTTGGAATAATTGATTCAAATACTGTAAAATCAGAAAACGGAATGGAAGCCAAATACGCTTCGTGTTTGGATTTTCTAATAGATTGAATTTCAACCAAACGCATGGAATAATCACTTTCGACACCCTTTATTAATGGAATAAACTGATTAAAAAACACTTGCGATTCAACTTCAAAATGTTGTGATAACGCCCCAAATGTATCATAAGCTCTATGGCTATCAATATGCCAATGGTGTTTCGGTTTGTATTTTCGCAAAAAAGCTTTGATGCGTTTGGATACCACCATTCCTCCGAAAGTGATGAGTATTTCAGGCTGGAAACTTTCGAAATCCTCAGTAGTAAAAGGCGTAATTATAGTATCAATGTTGGTGATAAAACTTGGATTATGTAGATTCGAAGTAGTTTCTGTCCAAACCGTTACCGACACATCATTAGCTAAAAAATCAATTGTAGCATCATTAATAGCATGGGGATCATTCACCCCTACTAAAATCATTTTTTTACTGGATTGGTTCCAAATATCAGCAAATGGAGTTAAGTCCACTATTTTTGCCGCATCAACTTTTAAAGTAGAAATATACGATTGTACCTCAAGTTGCGAAACGGTTTCGTACAAGGGTTCTTCAAAAGGTGCGTTGATATGAACTGGTCCTTTTTTGGCGAAAGCCGTATCCAAGGCTTCATTAATTTTCAAATCGTTTTCCCTACTAACTGCTTCATCTAAATTAGCATTGTATAAGGAATGATTGGCAAACACATTTTCCTGACGAATGGTTTGACCGTCACCAATATCAATTTTACTTTGTGGACGATCGGCAGAAAGAACGATTAGCGGAATTTGGCTATAAAAGGCTTCCGCAAAAGCAGGATAGTAATTCAATAAAGCAGATCCAGATGTACAAACTAGAGCTACCGGTTTTTTTGTTTGTTGCGCAATTCCAAGTGCAAAAAAAGCAGCAGAACGCTCATCAGCAATACTGTAACATTGAAAAGCGGGATTAGAGGCAAAACCGATAGTCAAAGGCGCATTTCTTGAACCTGGGGAAATAATTATGTTAGTAATTCCTTTGGCTAAAAAAATCTCAAGGATACTTTGTGCTAAAGGTATTTTGGGGTATATCATGTTTTGGAATAGTTCTTTTAGAATAAAAACTCAAATGAAAAAACAAATTTACGATAGTAATTCTATTCTGTTAGTAAAATCAAATATAAATTTGATGCTGATTCTAAAAAACAAAATATATTTGCATAAATATTAAAATTTCAAAAATATGAAGCCCCACTTTCGCAACTTAATTTGTTCATTTCTATTATTTTTAACTTTCTCTATTCAAGCGCAAGACTCTATCCGTTTTGATGAAAGCGGATTGGAAGCCGTGATACAACGTGCCAAAACAGAAAAAAAGCCAATCTTTTACATGGCATATGCTGATTGGTGCCCACATTGTAAAAACATTAAAGCGACAACGCTAAAAGATGCAGAAGTAATTTCATTTATGAATGCTAATTACGTTTTTGCAGGATTGGATTTTGAAAAACCAGGATCGGAAGATTTCAAAACAAAATACAACGTAAAAACCTTTCCTACTTTTTTAGTTTTAGATGAAAATGGTGTTGAACTTGCTCGATTTACTGGTGAATTGAAAAAAGAAAAATTTATTGCAGAAGCTAAAATTGCATTAAATCCAAAACAGCAATTACCTTATTTGAAAGCCGAATATGAAAAAGATAAAACCAATGGAGTTAATTTAATGCGCTATTTAGTGGCGTTAAAAAAGGGAAACGAAAGAAAAGAGTTGAACCCAATTGCTCATGATTACTTTGAAAAAGTAGCTGATGATAAAATGGTTAGTGAAGTAAACTGGAAGATTTTTACTAATGGAGTAACCGATATTGAGTCTAGAGAATACAAATTCGTAATCGTAAACCAACAAGCATTTGCTGCGATTACTTCTACAAAACGAGTAAATGATAAGTTTGTGAATACAGTAGTAGAATTGTTAAAACCTATTGTTAAAACATCTGATACTGCCAATTATAACAAGCAACGTGCTATTGCAAAACTGATTACCGCTCCGGTTATTGATTCGTTAGTGTTTCAATACGATTTAGATCATTTTGAAACCAATAAAGATTGGACTAAATATAAAAAAGTAGCTTCTGAAAATATTAAAAAATATGCTTGGAATACTCCCAAAGTAATCAAAGATATTGTATTAAATGTCATGCGAAATTCTACTGATGCGCCAAGCTTAAACCAATCTTTAAGTTGGATCAAACATTCGAATGAATTAGAAGAATCCTATGATGGTATATTGCTTGAAGCCCGTGTGTATCGAAAATTAAATAATATTTCAACAGCTATTGTTTTTACCAAAAAAGCAAAAGCTTTTAGTAACACAATGGGATGGGATGGTAAAGAAGCCGACAAATTACTAGCCGACCTTTTAGTAAGACAAAAAGCCGCTGCTAAACCAGCTCCAAAAACAAAAAAATAATGGCGATTACCATTCGGAATTATCAGAAATCAGATGCTTTAGCAATACTTGAGATTATTAATTATAATATTCTAAATGCTACAGCATTGTATGATTACTCCATCCGAAGTTTAGCACAACAAGAATCGATTTTGGAAACTAAAATACTAGCTGGTTTTCCTGTAATTGTAGCAGAAAATAATGGCGAAGTTGTTGGTTTCGGAATGTACTCTGAATTCCGCTTTAGAGAAGCGTACAAGTTTACCGTAGAACATTCTGTTTATGTACATCAAAACAGTCAGGGATTAGGCATTGGCAAACAGTTATTAACTGAATTGATTCAATTGGCAAAAAAACAAGGATTGCACACGATGATTGGTGTAATTGATGCCGAAAATCAGAATAGTATTGACTTTCATCATCGATTTGGTTTTAAAACGGTGGGGATTATCAAAGAATCTGGATTTAAATTCAATCGCTGGTTGGATTCCGTTTTTGTTCAACTGATTTTAGAATAAAAACAATCGTATCTTTGTAGCCTAACTACAATTATGGATTTTACCCTACTCTCTTCTCCGCTACAAGGATTTACTGATTTTCGCTTTAGAAATGCTATTAACACCTATTTTGGAGGCATTGACACCTATTACTCTCCTTACATTCGGCTGAATGGTAAAATGATTATAAAATCGTCTTACGAACGGGATTTATTACCAGAAAACAACTTGGGTTTAGAAGTGATTCCACAAGTAATCACCAATGATGCAGATGAATTTATATTTGTTGCTAAATACGTTCAGGAATTAGGATACAAAGAATTGAATTGGAATCTAGGATGTCCGTATCCAATGGTAACCAAGTCAGGAATGGGTTCGGGTTTAATTGGTAATACAGAACGAATTAATTCCATTTTAGAACGTGCTCATGCTGAAACAGATATTATTGTTTCTATGAAAATGCGTTTGGGTTACGAAACCACTCAAGAAATTTTAGATGTATTCCCTATTTTGGATAAATATCCCTTAAAAAATATCGCCATCCATGCGCGACTTGGAAAGCAATTGTACAAAGGTGGCGTGCATTTGGATGCATTTCAAGCCTGTATCGACAGTACTAAACACAAATTATACTATAACGGCGATATTACTTCTGTGACTAAGTTTAGAGAAATGCAAGAACGTTTTCCGAGTATTGATCATTGGATGATTGGAAGAGGATTAATTGCTGATCCTTTCTTGCCTAGCATGATTAAAAAAGATACAACCGAATACCCAACTAATAAAATGGCTTTGTTCAGTGATTTCCACGAAACTTTGTACCAAGGGTATAGCGAATCGCTTTCAGGACCATCGCATATTTTATTAAAGATGCACCATTTATGGGAGTATTTTTCGGTAATCTTCTCCAATCCACATAAGGTTTTAAAGAAGATTAATAAAACCAAGAACATTCGAAATTACGAATTGGCAGTAAAAGAAATTATAGCTGCCGAATAAAACAAAAAAAAAGAGATTTTCATTTACTGAAAATCTCTTTTTTTACAATGTTATAATTGAAAAGTTTATCCTTTAACCCAATTGACAATTTCTTCGTCTAGCGGTTTAGTTCTTGGCGAAATCACTTTCTCTAACTCCCCGTTTTCATTCAATAAATATTTTTGGAAATTCCATTCTACATCAGAATCTTCCACTCCATTTTTAGCTTGTTGCGTTAAAAACTGATACACCTCACACATGTCTTTTCCTTTTACAGATACTTTAGCCATCATCGGAAAAGTAACACCATAATTCAATTGGCAAAACTGTGCGATTTCTTCATTGGTTCCCGGTTCTTGAGAAAAAAAGTTGTTAGCAGGAAAACCTACGATTACCAAACCTTTATCTTTGTAAGTAGTATACAAAGTCTCTAAATCTTTATACTGAGGTGTCAAACCACATTTAGAAGCGGTGTTTACCACTAGTATTTTTTTACCTTTAAGGGTAGCAAAATCAAAAGTGTTTCCTGATAAATCAGTCACTTTAAATTGATGAATGGATTGTTTAGTCATTGGTACAGAAGAATTAGTAGTGGTTGCCATTGCAGTTTGTGCCTTGTTTTGGCAACTAAACAATAATGCGATACAACAGGTTAAAGCAGCTAGTTTCATTAGTATTCGTTTTAAATGAATTGTAAATGTAAAATTTATAAATGAAACCCAACGTTAAACAATTGATAAATAGCATTATAAAAAAAGGCTCAACATAGATTGAGCCTTTAAAATAATTTTAAAAATACATAACTGCCCTAACGCTTAACAAACTCCCTCTAAAACTTCTAGAATTATTTGCATTGCTAGAATTTACATCTGTAGCTCTATCTTGAAAGACATCGCCTGATGATGTCCAATACCAATTACTTTTACTAGAAGCGTTAGTTGAATCATAAAAAAGTCCGCCGATCAAATTTTTATTTTGATACAACTTTAACATTTCATCTTTACTTGGTAAAAACCAATCATTATAAGTTACTCCATTTGACACTACACTATAGTTAGAGCATATTAATGCTGCGTAATCAGTAGGTGAACTTTCAGTATTCGAAGCAATAATTAGACTAGTATTTGATCTTCCTGCTCCTATTGCACATGGCAATGCAAATCCAGAAGCACTGTGTCTATTTACACAATCATATGTTGTTGACAAACCATCATTACCTTGGCCCCATCTTATTCCATTACTTAAATCTGAATTTGAAGCTATAATTCCATGAAATTCACCTGCTACATATCCAGGGTCTCCTGATTGAAAGATATATGCGATTTTACCCCCTTTGTAACTAGATCCAACAACCAAAGGTTCTGATGTTGCACCTCCGATAAAATTAGTCCAATTAGTACCGTTATATACTTGCAATTCTCCATTTTCTCCACAGTTTTTGCACCAAACAATGAGACCTGCTATTGGATTATTTATTCCATTCCTTTGATCTTTATTCATTCTAGGAGGCAGAAAACCTTGCGTTGTAGAAGCTACATTTAATACCGCAGAAGACTCTGGAGAATTAGTTCCAATTGATAATTGGCCTGTCATATTTCCACCACTTAAAGGTAAGTAATTTGATAAAGTTGAACTTGACACAGATCCATCAGCCATTAAATATTGAGAAGAAGTGCCGGTAGGAGTTTTGAATCCTGTTGCAGTTGTAGTTCCTGAAAGTGTCCAATTTGTTCCATCATGTTGCGCTTTAATAGCACCTTGACCATTACTTATAACAATATTATTTGAGATATTACCAGTGTAAATATTGCGTCCAATAATAGTATTCCAAGAGCCTGTTGTAAGTCCACCAGCAGTTTCATGACCTATTATTGTGTTAGACCCTCCTGTTGTAATTGATGTAGCAGCACTATTTCCAATAACAGTATTCCCTGATGCTTCTGTATTACTATAAAGAGTTGACTGGCCAATAGCTATATTTTGTTGACCAATAGTATTATTTGGCATCGCATTCATTCCAATAGCAATATTGGCACCACCAGTAGTATTTGATCTCAAAGCTTGATGACCAATAGCTGTATTTGAATTGCCATCTGTATTCGATTTCAAAGCCTCAAGACCTACTGCAACGCTATAACCACCGGTAGTATTATTTTCCATTGCTGATTTTCCTAAAACAACATTGGATGGCTGCGAGCCAGCACCAATACCCACTGTTAAACCATTTACTTTTAAGTCATACGTACCTAAATCAACAGATCCTGTTGCTCCTGTATAAGGAACACCTGATGATGATGATGATGATGATGAAGAACCACTAGAAAGTGAACCATCAGCCATTAAATATTGTGAAGAAGTGCCGGTAGGAGTTTTGAATCCTGAAGCTAATACAGATCCACTAGTCTTTACATGTGTAATCGATGAATTACCTAATTGTATTGTATTGTTTTCGGTAACAACTGCACCGTATCCCAAAGCAGTTGCATTAGAAATAGTTGCACCTGCACTAGTAGTTCTGGCTTGTGTTCCAATAAAAGTATTATTAGTTCCAGTGGTCAAACCATCTCCAGAACGGGCACCTACACCAACATTATTATCTCCTGCAGCATTAATCAAAGATTGATTTCCTATCCCAGTATTATTTGAAGCTGCTCCTAAATTAAACATTGTCTCGGCTCCAATAGAGGTATTACCGTAACCTGTAGTCAAACCAATCATGTTAAAATAACCAACCCCTGTGTTATTATCAAAAGATGTACCTCTATAATCTTTCAATGCGAGATAACCTACTGCTGTATTTCTTGTTCCATTAGCTCCACTTGAGTACAAGGCACCTGATCCTATAGCCGTATTTTGATCATTTTGTCCAGTACCTTTTCCTATTGTAAGTCCGTTGACAGTTAAATCAAAAGCACCTAAATTCACTGCCGAAGAGGCGCCTGTATAAGGAACAGAATTGTTTAAATTTAATGTTGAAGTTGAACCATCAGCCATTAAATATTGTGAAGATGTACCTCCAGTTTTAATAAATGTAGACGCATTTACTGTCCCTGCAACAGTTCCTCCATTTAATGGTAAATAGTTTGGATCTGGTTCATTTACTAAATATAATTCGAAGGGAAAGTCTCTATTAAATGACAAATTAATTCCGTTAATATCATAGGCTTGCCCACCACTATAAACATCTTGTGTTTTGCAATATACAGTAACCCCACTTCCCGGAATAAACTCAATCACATACTTAGCATTAGGATTAAGGTAAAGTGTATTATCAAATTTAAACTCTATAGTTGGATAATAAATTCCATAATTATAATTTAAAACAATTGGTGAACTCGTTGTAGTCAATACCGTTCCTGTTAGAGCATGATTCGTACCTGTTTCTACATTATTTAAGTATTCCCTAATTTTTATTGAAGAGTTCGCTATCCCATTCAGTAACTGCTGACCACTAACCCCTCCTATTGCATTAGTTCGCAATTTATTTAAAAACCCACCAACTGTTCCAATGGTAAAACTTTGACCTCTTTGCGAACCATTTGTACCATTAGTTGTTGAAAATAATGAAGAAATTTCTACTGTTCCAGGAATTTGAGAAGTAGCAACTGTACCATCTAGTTTTTTCCATGAATTTCCATTGTAGAATTGTGGTTCTCCTGAAACAGCACAATCTGAACAATAAATAATTAATCCATTAGCTGGATTAGCAATAGCATCTCTCTGAACTTGAGTCATCCTTGGAGGTAAAAAACCTTTTGTAGTAGAAGTTACATCTAATGCCGCAGAGGCTTTAGGTACAGAAGTACCCACACTAACCGAACCCGATGGAATATTTAAATTATCTGTAAATATTTTATTTCCAGCTACAGTCTGGTTAGTAGTCAAATCCACAAATTTATTAGTTACAGCATCATTAAGAGTTGATGTTGTAACATAACCACTCAAATCCTGATCCCCTGTATTTACTCCTGAAATTGCAGCCAACTTCGTCTTCTCTGCAGTAGAATAATCATTGGTAGACAAATCCTTGCCTGTAACTTTATCCACTTTTGTGTTTAAAGCGGTTTGGGCAGCGGTACTCAAAGGTTTACTTAAATCGCTTGTATTATCTACATTTTGTAATTGTAAATTAGTTTTTGCACCTAAAACAGTTGCAGCGTTGGTTCCTCCATTGGCTATTCCAACTATCCCTGAAACAGAGGTTGCAGAATTTGCAGCCAATGCAAAAGGCACATAGGTTAAAATTTGATTGCTAATTAATTCAAACGAGGAACAATTCCCTGATTGATCAACACTCACTTTCAAATATTTATCAGGGTTTGACCAAACTATAGCGTTAAATGAATTAGCATATCCTCCAGTTTGAGTTCCATTTCCTATAACTAAATTGACCATTCCAAAATCATCTGTGGTGACCGTCACTTTTTCTTGGTATTCCGTTTGTGTGTTTTCATCAACAATACTAAATTGTATACAGATAGCTTTGTTTGAAAGAGGCGAATTGGAATTTTTAATCCCTGGAACAGACTCACCTGTAGTACTATAAATTACTGCTTGATACGTGATTCCGTTGTTTTGAGCATAAGTAACTGATGATACTAATACCAATAATAAGAGTAATATTTTTTTCATAGCAAATTAGTTGTTAACGTTAAAATGTAAACCAAATACAATTTGATTGGTCGATATATTTAGGTGTTCTTTGTTAGTTATAGAAGGCTTAAAAGAAGTCGAATGATTGTAGCCTAATGACAAATAACCGTAGTCTTTTATCTTATATTTAGCTTTTAAACCAATATAGGGAAGCAACTTTAAACCCGAAAACTCAGAAATGGAACGAATGTCATACACAGCACCGTTAGTTGTTTGTTTACCGTATACAATCGTTGAGAAATTCATTCCTACTAATGGCACCAATTTGAATTGGTTAATGGAAACAAATTCATATTCAAAACCAGCTCTTAGTCCTAGATATTTTGTATTCCATTGATACGAATTGGCTAAAGTTCCTGCTAAAGCATTGTACTCATTAAGACCTAAACCAAAAGTGTACATTAATTTTTCTTTGGTAGATGGAAGTAAATACGCTATTTCATAGGCAGCACCTGTACCTGATTGTAAGGGAGTTCCAACATACGCCTCAGGATTTTTAAGATTGAATTGCGTAAAATTAGTGGCCGCAGTAAAAGACATTTCTTGCGAACTGACAGTATAAACCGTAAGTAACACCATTAGAGTTAGTAGTTTTTGTTTCATTTGGATTGGATTATTTGAGTTGCATAATTATAATTAGATGCCGATAATTTGACCAAGTATTCATTTTGAGAAAATTGAAGATGATCAAGCGTTAAAATATTTTGTGAGGCTTCCTTTTGTTCTTTGTATACCAATCTCCCAAGTAAATCAAAAATAGTAACTGTAATTAGTCCGCTAACTGGTTTAGAAAATTGGAAGTGAATTTGATCCACAAAGGGATTAGGATAAGTAGTAGTTAAAATTTCATTCACTAAAGAAGTGGAAACTGATTTAGAAATGAGACTTTGTTGAAATCCTTGTCCGACAATTGCACTAGGGAATTTGTAATTTCCAATAGTACTTTGTTGACCAATGGTTTGTTTTATTAAAATTCCGGAAGAGAGTAAATTAGAACCCCCTTGAGAAGATACCATTTGGTGATGCAATTGTTGACTGTAAACAGATATTCCAAAAAATAATAGTAGTAGTTGTTTCATTCGCTCGTGATATTTTAAGCAATAGTACAACAACACATTTCGTTAGGAAATAGGCACTTTATACAATACTAATTATTTACAATTTTGGATAACAACTTTTAAGGTTATAGTAAGTTTAATTTCAGGTTGTATTTTCATTTTTAACTTTTCAATAAGTTAGTTTTGCAGATAAACAAAATACGTTTACAAGCAATTGTAAAAATAATAGCAAGTCTACAATCAATTTTTAATAGATAATTAAGTACATTTGAAAATCCCTTCAATCTCAACAATAACTACCTCCCCATTAGTTTGTAGAAAATAATTAATTTCTTAGTGAATGATAGCGAATTTAATCGTTGCGTTTTCTGGTTTTATTGGTTTTATAACCATCTTTTTAATTCTGTTACGATACAAATCGAACCGAATTACAAATATCTATTTGGTTATCATATTTTTTGTTGTTTCAACGCGAATGCTTTTGATAGGTATTTTTACTTTAGAAAATCAACATTTATTAACTAACCTACTTACAAAATACAACAACCTATTAATAGTTATAGTTCCCTGTGTGTATTTGTATTTTGACAACTTAATTAAAGATTATAAAAAAATTGAAATTAAAAATTACATTCATTTCATTATTCCTTTATTATTCAATATTGTTGATTATTTATACGACAATAATTATTTCAAAATCAATAATGTAAGTTATTATTATTACACTTTTTTTACCATTTATACTGTCATTTATTTTTTATTAATATATAAATTACTACGAAAAAACATATGGAATAGAAAAGGAGAAATAGGTGTTGTTATTAAACAAAATCAATTAATTAAAAATTGGAGTATATATTTTTACTCGTTACTAGCCATTGTAGCCATCCGATTAATCGTTTCGTTATTTATAGAAATCAATAACCAATCCTATAATTTTGGAGCCAGTTCGTTGTGGATTCCAGCTGTTTTTTGGTTGATCTTATGTTTCAAAATTATTATATCGCCTGAAATATTATATGGCTATACTTTTCTAAATGCAAAAATTAATGAGCTTAAAAAATCAGACAACCATACCATCGCTTTTTGGATTAAGAAACCCCAAATTGTCATATCTAACATTCAGGATCATCAGTTATTTGAAAAAATAAAAGAAGATTTAAATCGATATATGGTGGAAATTGATGCGTTTTCTTTTCATACTGATGCTTATCGCAATACTAGCTTTTCGTTAACTGATTTATCCAATCAGTTGCGTATTCCAAAAAGTCATCTTACTTTTCTATTCAAATACCATTCTAAAATTTCATTTTCTGAATACAAAAAAATAATTCGTATTCAAGATGGATTACATTTAATTCAATCGGGTTATCTTAGTTCTAATACCTATGACTCTCTAGCAAAAGAAATTGGTTTTAAATCCTACAATACTTTTTTTATAAGTTTTAAAGACGTAACCGGAATTTCCCCACACGATTTTCTAGTTAAAGACATAAAAAATAAAAGCGTATAAAAAAAGGTTCAACTCAAGTTGAACCTTTTTTTATGCAATATTGTTATTTACTTCTTATAATATTTTCTATACTTTGGATAAGTAACAGCGGCTAGTAGGACAATCGCTCCTATAGATTGCCATATCCATCCTAACGATTTAGCCTCTCCACTAGCATACGAGTGTAAGCCAACCAAATGGAAATTCACTCCGTAATATGTAAATAAAATTGAAATGAAAGCTAACATACTCAATACATTAAATACCCATTTACCTCTTAAAGCAGGAACAAATCGTGCATGTATAACAAAAGCATAAACAAAAATACTGATTAAAGCCCAAGTCTCTTTTGGGTCCCAACCCCAATAACGTCCCCAACTTTCGTTTGCCCATTGACCTCCTAAAAAGTTCCCAATAGTTAACATAATCAATCCAATAGTCAATGCCATTTCATTGATATAGGTTAGCTCTTGAATGTTCAAATCCATTTTAGCTTTGTTCTTTTCATTGGTAAACAAAATTAAAAGTAACGAAACAAAACCTAATATCATCCCTAAGGCAAATGGTCCGTAACTCGCCACAATAACTGCAACGTGAATCATTAACCAATACGAATTCAGAACAGGTTGTAAATTAGCGATCTCAGGATCAATCCAATTCATATAAGCAGCCATCAAAATCATAGCCGTCACAAATGCTGAAGAAGCTATTGTTAATTTTGATTTTTTATCAAATGCCAGTCCAAAGAACATGGTTGCCCATGCCACATATATAATGGATTCATAAGCATTACTCCATGGAGCATGCCCAGATATTACCCAACGTGCTATTAATCCTAAAGTATGCAAAAGGAATAATACTCCAATACTAATGTGCATTACATTGTTGGCAACTCGAATCGATTTTCTTGATTTAAATATTTCTAGTATAGAAAAAAGTAACATCAAAATAGCGGCTGTTAAATACCAATAAGGTAGCTTTTTAAATACATCGTATTTGTTGTAAGCAATTTCCAAATCTATTTTATCTTCTGAAGGCATAACAGTACTTCCGAACTTCTTTTGGAACCCATTCAAACTTTCTAACAATTCATTAGCTGATTGGTATTCTTTCGTTTGTGAAGCATTACTTAGTGTACCAAAATACAAGGGTAAAATACTCTTAGTATACGTGGCATCCATTCCTTTCATTCCCGATTCGTTCAACTCTAAATAGGAAATCCATTTGCTATTTGGGTCATTCGGTATAGGGAATATTTTCAGGATTCGACCACTTAAAGCCGACTCCATTAAATTTACTTTCTTATCGGTTTCTATAAAATCTTTTTCAAACTGATTTGGATTCGCACTTTTGAAAGCTTCTTCTAAATAGGGAGTTAATTTGTAATTTCCTTTGGCATCAAAAAACGAAACAAATGGAGCAAATCCAGCTTTTGAATCAATTCCAATAATTTTACGAATACTATCATTACCCATTTTTATATAGATAATCGGAACCTGAATCCAAGCACTTGCATATTGCGTCATAGACAAAAGAGCTTGATCCGAATTCATTCCGTTATAGGTATCCGAATGACTTACTTTTCGCAGTAATTCAGATGAAAAAGTATTGATTGGCTTCATTCTTCCTCCAGCATCTTGAATGATCAAACGTCCAAATTTTGCTGCATGTTCTTTATCAACAGTAAACTTTGAAATCAAAGTAGTAGTTTCTTCCAAAGACATCATAGCATTGGAATGCCCTGATTCTTTTTCTTCTTTAGTAGTATGCTGATGTCCTTGATGTTCGTGATTATGATCGTGTTCTTGAGCCCAAGTTGTAGTACTAAAAAGCAATAAAATAAGAGCCAAAAATTTGGCTTTTTTAATCTTAACCGCTTCTAATTTTCTTTTTAAATCTGCAAAACGAGAATGCTTAGTAAATAAAATCGCCATCATAGCTATGTATAAAAGGAAGTAGCCCAAGTAAGTTATATTAGTTCCCCAAAAATCATGATTTACTGACAATATTGTTCCTTTCTCATCTGGATCAAATCCAGATTGGAAAAAACGATACCCATCATAATCCAAAACATGATTCATATAAATTTGAGCATCAAAGGTTTCAACCGAATCTTTAACAGTAACTTGACTTTCAAAAGCAGAATAACTCTTTTCAGTTCCAGGATATTTGGTAGCAATAAAATCATTCAACTTAATTGTAAAAGGAAGTTCGTAGGTTTTACTTCCGAAAAAGAACGAATAATCTTTGTTTCCAATTTTTACCGTTTGCGGTTCGCCTGTTTTCCCTTTTGAACCCAAAAGCGTTACTTCTTTTTCTTGCCCTTCAGCTTGAATCGTAATGACCAAAGCATCGTCATGATTTTTAGCCTTGAAATCATTATTAGATTCGTAGGCTATAACGCCTTTAGTTGGAGGATCTGGAAAAACAAATCGCTTTTCGCCAATAGAATACAATGAACGCATCATCAAAGGTTGCACGATGTCTTTTTCAACTTTACCTTGCAATTTATCTGCCATTCGCATAAAATTTCCTTCAAAAGGAGTTTGAATGGTTGGCGTTGATCCCGTAGTATTGATATTAATAGCACCTTCCGTAGGTTTATTTAATGCGAATAAAACATTATGTATGTTTTGAACTTCGCCTTCTTTCAAGAAATGTTCCTCTCTTCCTCCCTCGCCTGCTTCAACTAATTTTAAGTACAAAACACCTTTCTCATCTGGATTTATTTTTTGTTTGGCACCCATAATATAATTAGCATAGCTAACTTTAAAAGGACTTCCCGCAAATTCGCCAGAAAGTGTAAAATTATTGTCTGTAACTGGTGAAAGCAATAATGGTTGGTCAAAAACACGACGTTTCATTTCGCCTTTATATTCTCCATCCACAAATACAGTTAAGAAAGTTTTATCAGAATACACCTTGTTTTCTGTTGCTCCTTCACGAATAGGCATTACTCCTTCATAACTAATGTAACGTGTAATAAAGGCGCCTAAAAGAATAAAAATAAAAGCCATGTGCAATAACAAAGTAGCCCATTTTTCTTTTTTAAGTAATTGGTAACGTTTAATATTTCCGAAAAAATTAATCATAAAAAACACCATAATGACTTCAAACCACCAAGCATTATAAATCCAAATACGAGCCGTATCTGTATTGTATTTACTTTCAATAAAAGTACCAGCGCCCATCGCTACAGCAAAAATTATAAATAATACCGCCATTAAGCGAGTAGAAAACAAAATTGAGCTTATTTTTTTATCCATTTCTAAGGAGTTGTATTTTTGTATAAGTGGCACAAAAGTACTTAAAAATGTTGACTTCCATAATCCTACAGTTGTTAATTAAATCCAAAATTAAACGCTATTACGAATTCTAGTTATAGCAGTTGCACTCTCCATTTTTTTGCTAAATTTGTAGCTATGACTAAAGTAAGTATAATCGGTTCTGGAAATGTTGCGCAACATTTAATTCCGGCTTTTCAATTGGATAACTCCATTGAATTAGTTCAGGTATTTGCGCGAACTAAAAAGAATTTGGGACACCTACTCGATTCAGATCGTATTATTTCCGACTATTCGCAATTACAAGCAGCGGATGTTTATATTATAGCTGTTTCGGATGACGCCATTGCTGAGGTGTCTGCTGCGTTGCCTTTTAATAACCAATTGGTAGTTCATACCTCCGGAACTGTTGCTTTAACATCGATTGCAATTACAAATCGCCGTGGTGTTTTTTATCCTTTACAAACGTTTTCAAAAGACAAAGCGGTAAATTTCAAAACAATCCCCATTTGCCTAGAAGCCGAGAATGAAAATGATTTTCAAATATTAAGTTCAATAGCCTCTTCTATTTCAGATACTGTATACAAAATCAATTCTGAACAACGAAAAGCATTGCATGTAGCTGCAGTATTTGTAAACAATTTTGTGAATCATTTGTACCAAATGGGCCACGAAATTTGCGAGAATAACCAGGTTCCTTTTGAAATTTTGAAACCATTAATTCAAGAAACAGCCCATAAAATTAAAACGCTTTCGCCAAAAGATGCGCAAACAGGTCCAGCAAAGCGAAACGACTTAAAAACAATTGAAGCACATCAACAATTTTTAACTGACGAAAATCAAGCTAATGTGTATAGAATATTAACTCAATCCATACAAAATAATGGCAAAAAGCTATAAAGAAATAATGAACGACATCACAACTTTTGTTTTTGATGTGGACGGTGTACTTACTGACGGTTCCGTTTTTGTTTCAAACGAAGGAGAAATGTTACGAACCATGAACATTCGTGATGGTTACGCTTTAAAATCAGCCATAGATTGCGGATATAATGTATGTATCATTTCAGGCGGAAGTAATGAAGGTGTTCGTGTTCGTTTACGCAATTTAGGAATCACCGATATTCATTTAGGAACGCCTGATAAAGTAGCAACTTTTGATGAATACACCGATATTTATAACATTAAACCGGAACAAGTGCTCTATATGGGCGATGACATCCCTGATTATCACGTAATGAAATTAGTAGGTTTGCCAACTTGCCCTCAGGATGCTTGTCCAGAAATAAAATCGATTTCAAAATACATTTCACATAAAAATGGAGGAAAAGGCGCTGTTCGAGATGTAATTGAACAAGTAATGAAAGTACAAGGGAAATGGATGGAAAATTTTGACGGAAAACACGATTAAAACCAACAAATGCTTAAACAAAAATTAGCGAATTATTCCATAATTTTAGCTTCGGGTTCACCGAGGCGCCAACAATTTTTCAAAGATTTGGATTTGGATTTTGAAATTCGCATAAAAGATGTAGAAGAAATCTATCCACCTGAATTAAAGGCTGGCGAAATCACCAATTATTTAGCTGAGTTAAAAGCCAGTGCATTTGAAGGAGAATTAAACGAAAACGAAATTTTAATTACAAGTGATACGATTGTTTGGCATAACAACAAAGCTTTGGGTAAACCCAAAGATGAAGAAGATGCTTTTGCTATTTTGAAATCGTTATCCAATGCGACGCATGAAGTTATTACTTCAGTTTGCTTCAAAACAAAAGAGAAATCGGAAATCATTTCTGAAATTACAAAAGTCACATTCAATACGCTGAGCGATGCGGTGATTGACTACTATTTAGAGCATTACAAACCTTATGATAAAGCGGGTGCCTATGGCATTCAGGAATGGTTTGGTTATGTTGGGGTTTCCAAAATTGAAGGTTCCTATACTAATGTTATGGGATTGCCTACTGATAAAGTATTTCATTATTTAAATAATTTAGACCACTAAAACTATGTATATCTCTTTTTTTAATGATTTTGCACGTGAAGCTATTGCTACTGGAATTGTATTAATTCTATTGGTATTATTGCGAGTTATTACTGCAAAATTAGTACGCAGGTATGCCCGATTAAGCCAAACTGTAGAACGAAGAACTAATTTGGTTATTAAATACTTGCATTTATTAATCAATATTTTATTCGTTGTAGCGTTAATCATTATTTGGGGTGTAGATGCTAAAGACATCATTATTGCAGTGTCATCATTAGCCACAATTGTAGGTGTTGCCATGGTAGCTCAATGGTCTATTTTAAGTAACATTACCTCTGGAATTATCTTGTTTTTTTCATATCCGTTTAAAATAGGCGACACAATACACATTCACGATAAGGATTTTCCAGTAATAGCAGAAATAGAAGATATCGGAGCTTTTTACATTAGTATGATCAACAAAGAGGGAGAATTAGTTATTTACCCCAACAACCTATTACTACAAAAAGGAATTTCAATAATCAATTCCGATTTTAAATCTACTGATTTTACTGATTGACATTATAAGATTGTAAACGAGAAATAATCCCAATATGAAACCAAAAAAAACCATCTGGAAGAAAAGCTATACCTGGGTACTCGTTATTAATGCTATTTATATTTTGTTGTTTTATTTTATAATGCAGTTATACGCTTAAATTATGCAATTATTTGATTGGATCATATTGATTGTAACGCTTCTCTTTATTGTCAGCTACGGAGTTTGGAAAACCAATGACAGTAAAAATGTACAAGACTACATTTTAGGGAACAACGAGACACCATGGCACGTAGTAGGACTTTCGGTTATGGCAACCCAAGCTAGTGCTATTACTTTTTTATCTACTCCAGGTCAAGCCTATCATGACGGAATGGGATTTGTACAGTTTTATTTTGGTTTACCTATAGCAATGGTGATTGTATCGCTAACTTTTATTCCTATTTATCATAAATATAAAGTCTATACTGCCTACGAATATTTAGGAAAACGTTTCGATACTCGAACGCGATCTTTAGCCGCCTTTTTATTTTTGTTCCAAAGAGGACTAGGTACTGGACTAACTATTTACGCTCCAGCAATTATTTTATCTGGTTTATTAGGTTGGAATATTAACTACCTCAATATCATAATCGGTCTTTTGGTAATTATTTACACTGTTACTGGTGGTACCAAAGCAGTGAACGTAACCCAGAAGCAACAAATGTTTGTCATTTTATTAGGGATGCTCATCACCTTTTTTTGGATATTATATTACTTGCCTAATGATATGAGTTTCAGTAATGCCATGCATATTGCTGGAGCTAATGATAAAATGAATATTGTTAATTTTTCTCTTGATCTAGAAGAGAAATACACCTTTTGGAGTGGAATTACAGGAGGTTTTTTCTTGGCTTTGGCTTATTTTGGTACGGATCAATCTCAAGTAGGACGCTATTTATCTGGAAAAACGGTAAAAGAAAGTCAGATGGGATTGTTAATGAATGGCTTACTAAAAGTACCTATGCAGTTTTTTATTCTATTAACTGGTGTTCTCGTTTTTGTTTTTTTTCAATTCAATCCAGTTCCGTTAAATTTCAATCCGAATAACAAAATTAGTGTCGAAAACTCACCTTTCAAAAAGGAATACCACGCACTCGAAAAAAAGTTAGAACTAGTCTCAGAAGACAAAAAAGTAATCAACCTTTTGTACATTGACCAGCTCAACCAAGATTACGACAATCCAATTCTACGTAAAGAAATGATTGCTTTGTCTGATAAAGAAAAAGACTTGAGAGATCGTGCCAAAGAAATAATAACTAAAGCAGATAGTCATAGTGAAACTAACGACAAAGATTATGTGTTTTTCCACTTTATCCTAAACTACCTGCCCAAAGGACTCATTGGTTTATTATTGGCTGTAATCATTTCAGCAGCCATGTCATCCACAGCTTCGGGATTAAATGCATTGGCTTCGACCACAACCATTGATATTTACAAACGCAATTTAAAAGACGAAAAATCAGATAAACATTATCTGAATGCTAGTAAACTTTTCACACTTTTTTGGGGAATTGTAGCCATTCTTTTTGCTTGTATTGGCACCTTATTCGAAAACTTAATTCAATTGGTTAACATCATTGGCTCCATTTTTTACGGAACTGTCTTGGGAATATTTTTAGTTGGGATATACTCTAAAAGGATTCAATCAGATGCAATTTTTTACAGTGCGGTTTTTAGCCAAATTACCATATTCATCATCTATTACTTTACCATTTATATTTACCCAAGTGGCGAAGAAAAATTAGGCTATTTATGGCTCAATTTCATAGGGGCAACTTTGACAATTGTTTTGGCATGGTTGCTAGAACGATTGGTATTCAAAAATCAGAAAGTCTTTGTTAGCTAAATAAAAAATCCCGTTTCAATTGAAACGGGATTTTTTATTGAATTGAATCTCAAACTATTTCTTGCTCCATTCAGCAATACTGTCTTTATTCATTTTAACATAATCTTGATTTTTAGCTTCTTCCGCAGCTTCAAGAGAAAGTTTAGCAGTTTCAATTGCTCCCGACTTATCTCCTTGTTTGGCTTGAATCAATGATTTTAATCGTAAGAACCAAAACGGTTTGTCTTTACTTAATTCCAAAGACTTGTTAACATATACTAATGATTTTGCTAGGTCAGTACTTGTTTGGAACAAGAAGTTAGCAGCTGAATAATAATCATTAGCAGTTGGTCCAGCTAAAACTTTTTCAATGCTTGTCATTGCTGTTTTTTGAGTAGGAACTTCAAATTTTAGAGCAACAAATGAATTTTCCCATGAAATTTCTAATGTACCAGAATTAGTTTCTAGGTTAGAAATGGCAATGGTTAAACTTTCTACAGGTTTTGAAAGTGCTTCTTCTTTAACTGTAGTTTTAAGGGCTACATTAGCTTCATTGAATTGCTCTGGTAATCCCCAGTTATCAGTTGTAGTATAAAATATAATATCCCAACTTTCAATTCTTGGCACAGTATACAAAGCATATTTCCCTTTCTTTAAGGTTTTACCATCAATAATCACATCATCACTAAATGAGATTGTTGTATTTTCATTGGCACCCGTTCTCCAAAGTTTCCCAAAAGGAACTAAATTTCCAAAAACAGGTCTCCCTTTTGCTCCTGGACGAGAATAATTCAATTCAACCTCAGTTAATCCAACCATTTGATTCACAATTGATCTTGGACTTGCTTGTGGTGTTTTAATTTGTGCTTGTGCGACAAATTGGGAAATTAATACAGCTAATGCAAAAATTATTTTTTTCATAGTTTTATTTTTAATTGATTCCAAATTTACAAATTCAAATGAATGCGAAGTGTTAATTTTAATTTAATATCTTGACAATAGTTGCGTTTAACTCTTTAAAATGAGTAATCACTTTATCTGCCTCATTTAGGTTTTGATCCTTTGAATGTGCACTTTCATATCCAACACAATAAATTCCAGCGGCTTTTGCCGCTTTAACTCCATTCGTACTATCTTCAATCACAATACAATTTTCTTTTGGTGCAATTGATAAAGAAGCAGCATGTTCAAAAATAGCTGGATGTGGTTTAGACTTTGGAAAATCTTCTCCACTCACTATATGAGTAAAAAAGTCATGCAAGCCAAAACGAGTAAAAACGCGATCAATCGTCACTTTCGATGCAGAAGAAGCTAAAATCAATTGAATTCCGTTTTGGTGTAAATCTTCTATTAAAGTTCTAACGCCTTCTAATAATTCTAAATCTTCTTTGGTATCAAAAGCATCATTAAAGATACTTCTTTTTCGCTGAATCAAATCTTCTACTTCATGCTCTAATTGAAATTGTTCTTTTAAAGTTTGAAACGTATTCCGAGTTGAAAATCCAGTAAACGAAGTATACATTGCCTCGGTTACTTCAATATTCAATTCTTCAAATTGTTTGAAATAGGCATAACGATGAACTGGTTCGGTATCCACAATTACTCCATCCATATCAAAAATTACCGTCTGTATCATATTTTTATACTTTTTACTAATTACTCTCTATTCAACAAATAACGAATCACCGTTTCGGCAGCATACAAACCAAACAATCCTGGCATATAACTGTTAGTGCCGTAAAATGATTTCTTGAAATTCTTTCCGTCAGTTGTTTTTAAACTTGTTTCGTCCTGAATTTCTGAAGAGAAAACTACTTTCACTCCTTTGTCAATTTTTACTTCTTTCAAACGTCTTTTAATAGTGCGTGCCAAAAAACAATTCTCCGTTTTACTAATATCCGAAACTTTTACTTTAGCAGCTTCCATTTTACCTCCAGCTCCCATACTACTAATTACCTTTACTCCTTTTCTTTTGGCAGCGATAATCAAATTCAATTTAGGTGTAACACTGTCAATGCAATCCAAAACATAATCAAATTCAGGTGAAACCAATTCAAAAGCGCGCTCTGGCGATAAAAATTCTTGAATTCTAGTGAGTTGTAATTCGGGATTAATGTCCATTAATCGGTCGCCTACAATAGTAATTTTAGGTTGACCAACGGTAGAATGTAAAGCAGGTAATTGTCTGTTAATATTGGTAATATCCACCACATCTCCATCAACAATAGTCATAGTACCCACTCCTGCTCTTGCTAAAAATTCAGCGGCAAAAGATCCCACGCCTCCGAGTCCAACGACTAAAACTTTCGCATTATGTAATTTTTCTAATCCTTCTTTTTTAAATAATAATTCAGCTCTTTCTGTCCACTCTGCCATACTATTTTATTATTGGGTTATGTGTTTATTTGGTTATTTATTCTGATCTAAAAACCTTTCTAAAATTGGTATTCACTATTTCTTGTATTTGAGCAACTGAAAGCCCTTTATATTGAGCCGCTAAATCATACACTTCTTGAATCGTTTGTTCGTCTGTATCGGTTTCCAAAAAAAATCGGTCGTTGGGCATGGCACAAAAAACGGATTCCAATTGAGGCATTCGCAATAAATACTTTCCAAAGGAAATATAACATCCGTTTGCTACTAATTCATTGGCAACTTGTTCATTTTTGGAGTAACCGTGAATCAAAAAGGGAACCGAAATTTTCAATCGCTTTTTAATCGCAATCAATTCTTGAAAAGCCGCTACACAATGAATCACAACTGGTTTTTGGTATTGTTCAGCCAAAAGTAATTGACGTTCAAAAACGGCTTGTTGTAATTCAAACGGAATTTCAATTCGTTTATCTAATCCGCATTCGCCTACTGCCAAACAACTAGATTCCTTTAATTTACTTTCCATTATAGCCAAATCACTTTCGATGCGATCTTCTACAATAAACCAAGGGTGAATTCCAATAGAATAATTAGGAATTACATCATTAAATTCTTGAGGATATTGATTCACTAATTCAACCACATCTGATTGATTGCTATACGAATGCGTATGTAAATTCAAGTATTGCATTAATCATGAAACTTTTTAACACCCGCACGAATTTCAATTTTTAAATCATTTTCTAAAGGCACTTTGGGACACGAATATTTAGGATTATAAGCACAATAGGGATTATAGGAAGTATTGAAATCAATCACAATAGTGTCTCCTTGCGGAATTTTCATATCAATGTATTTTCCGCCAATATAACTTTCGTTTCCGCAAGTCAAATCAGAAAAAGGCAAAAACAAATAGTCTTTGTATTGCTCTTTTTTAGACAATTCTATATTTCTGTAGATATTTAATTTAAAAAACTGACCGTCTATACTAAAATGCGCTTCTCCATATTTTACATAAACGGGTTTTCTAGCCGTAGTAGTCTTCATTTCGAAAGGCTGCTCGTTCTCGGAACGAATAAATTGTGCTACTACAAAAAATTGGTCATTGGCAGGATAAAAATCCAAGCTTTTGAACTCTTTTAAATCTTCGGGTAAAAGCGGACTCGTTTTAGCATCGGCATATTCGGCATTCAATTCCTTTTGGAATTTTTCAACGTTTGCCAAGTCAAATTGGGTTTGGGCAAAGCCAAAACCAAACTGCAATACCATTAACAATACAAATACCTTTTTCATGAGAATATCTTTTCAGCAAAAATACTACAATCCAATAGAAAACAAAGCAATTTAAAAGCAAATGAAATTAATTTAAAACATCCTGATTTCAAGAATAAATCCTTGGCCAAAAGTTGGTACCTTTGCTACACAATTTTTACTATGATTCAGTCTGGACTACAACGATACATCAATAATTTCAGAGGCTTTCGAAGAGAGGTTTGGATTTTGGCGTTGATTACTTTTATCAATCGCGCCGGAACAATGGTCTTGCCTTTCTTATCCAAATACCTAAAAGAAGACTTACTCCTATCCTATTCACAAGTAGGTTGGATTATGGTTTGTTTTGGTTTTGGTTCGATGCTTGGCTCTTGGTTAGGCGGAAAATTATCCGACAAAATTGGGTTTTACAAAATCATGATTTTTAGTTTGTTTACTAGCGGTGTGTTATTCTTTTTCTTGCAATACGTCACTTCTTTTTGGGCATTGTGCGTCAGTATGTTTACCATTATGGTGATTGCTGATATGTTTCGTCCTGCCATGTTTGTGTCATTAGGCACTTATGCAAAACCCGAAAATCGAACGCGCGCTTTAACCTTAGTTAGATTAGCAGTCAATCTTGGTTTTGCCGCTGGACCCGCCTTAGGTGGTTTGATTATTTTAAGCCAAGGCTACCAAGCCTTATTCTGGGTGGATGGAAGTTCTTGTATTATTGCCATTGTTCTTTTTGCAGTATTGGTAAAAGAAAAGAAAGTCCCTGAAGATTTAATTGCTAAAAAAGAAGCCGAAGCACAACGCCAATCGGTGTTTAAAGACAAAATATTTTGGATTTTCTTATTCGTTTGTTTCATAACAGCGGTTTTATTCTTTCAATTATTTACTACGCTCCCGCTCTATCACAGCGAACATTTTGGCTTAACCGAATTTCAAAGCGGATTGATTTTATCTTTCAACGGAATCCTTATTTTCTTTCTAGAAATGCCCATCGTTAGCTATTGCCAACGCAAAGAGATTAGTAAACTCAAGATTATTTTGTGGGGAAGCATACTAATGGCAATTAGTTTTTATGTATTGCTATTGAATGCCTGGGCAGGGATCTTAATTGTGAGTTTACTCTTCATTACTTTTGGTGAAATGTTTATTTTCCCCTTCTCCAATTCTTTTGCATTGAGTCGTGCTCCCAAAGGCCACGAAGGCCGTTATATGGCTTTGTTTACCATGAGTTTCAGTTTAGCGCATATTGCGAGTTCTAAAATGGGATTGGAAATCATCAGTCACTTCAACTACCAAGCCAATTGGTTTGTTATGGGTGGTTTAGGTGTAATTGCTGTATTGTGTTGTATTTGGTTGCAACGTTTATTGTCTTTGGAACACTAAACGCTTTCAAAAAATAATGTTGGTGTTTTCTTATCAAAAAGTTAATTACGTTAAATTTTTGTAAAGGTATTTTTAGGTACAAAAATCAATTAATAGGTTTGCTTCGTTAATAACAAAAATCAATCGTATTAATTAAATTGTATACTATGAATTTCCAAAAACAGTACTTAACATTAGCACTAGCTTTTAGCTTAATCATTGGTGGTTCCGTTTCTATTTTGGCACAAAATCAGAAAAAAAGAGAACACATCGAAATCAATAATGAAAATAACGATGTGGTGATGACTTGGAACAAAACCACACCCGAATCGGAAATGAATGATGATGTAAAAGCGCTTAAAGAATATGGTGTTACCATCAACTACTCGGATGTGAAACGCAATGCCAAAAACGAAATCACGGGTTTAAAAGTGAGTTATGAAGATAAAAAAGGAAATAAAGGCGAATTGAAACTTAGCCAACAATCTCCTATTTCGACCATTAACTTTTACAAATCAGGCAACGAAATCGGTTTTGGATCGCCTGCTAATTCTAATGGAATGGAAAGCTTTTTCTTTAATGGTGTGCCAAATGGAAAAGTATTAAAACAATTTGGTTTCCATGATGAAAATGGAAATCCATCAAGCGAGAACTTCCGATTTAATTTCTCAGACAAAAATGAGTCTCCAAAACCTACTAAAAAGTCCAAAATCATCATTAAAAAATCGAATAAAAAAGACTTAATTATTGAAGATGGGGAAGTCATTTCGGGTGCTGAAGATTATACTACTGAAGAAATTGAAAAAATAAAGAAAGATTCTGAATTAACTTCAGATAGTTTTGGAACTACAGAAGCAAACCCATTAGGTGAGTTTGATTTACGAAATGAAAAAGGCATTCAAGATTTTAAAAATAAAATCAAAAAAATAATTATTTCTGATGAAACTGATACCGATGAAAAATCAGAATTGGCTAAAGCCAAAGACGAAATGATCAAAGCAAAAGAAGAATTAGAAAAAGCTCGTATCGCCTTGGAGAAAGCTACCCAATCGAAATCTAAAAAGAAATAAATAATAAAAGACCATTATATTGATGGTCTTTTTTATTTTTACCAAAAAAAAGCAATGTTCAAAGTCTTAGCTAAAATAAATAAAGTGCTGTTACCAAGTTTAACCAAACAACGCTTGGATGTGACCAAAGCAAAGAAGTGGCAGATGGCATTGATAGGATACCGTTATTATGTAACCTGTAGAGCCTTAGGCAAATAAATATTAAAATTAGTAGTTGTCCAAAAAAAGCCGTTATTTTTTAATTTTCGATTTGGATATCTATCAATTTTAGCTATATTTGCACCCGCAACAAGGCCTCGTGGCGCAACTGAATAGCGCATCTGATTACGGCTCAGAAGGTTACTGGTTTGAATCCAGTCGAGGTCACGAATAAATACAATCAAAAGAAAAAACGCCAAGCTTGCTTGAGCGTTTTTTTGTTTTAATTGTATTTTCAAAGCGGAGCTTTGCTGGAAATAAAATCCAGTCAATAAATAAATAATCCAGCTTGCTTGAAATTGTTTTTGGATTTTTTGTTTTTTCAATGCGGAGCTTTGCTGGAAATATAATCCAGTAAAATATAAATCCCTTCATATTATGACAACCTATTTCTTTGATAGCACTTACCAAGACACCAATTATGGTGAAGAAGAAATGCAACTCAAAGAATTTGAATCCTGTAAGTTTATCAATTGTGATTTTACCATTTGTAATTTTATTGGGGTTACCTTCATTGACTGCACGTTTACCAATTGCAATTTTAATAGCACCAAACTCAATCATACTGCTTTACGAACCGTACAGTTCAACAACTGCAAAATGCAAGACATTAATTTCTCCATGTGCGATAAATTGATTTTTGAAATAGCATTTAACCGTTGCAATCTGGATTTTTCCAAATTCTATACTTTAAAACTAAAAGAAACACAATTTAAAAACTGTAGTTTGATTGCCGTTGATTTTATGGCGACTGATTTATCCGAAGTAGTATTTGACCATTGTGATTTGTATCGCGCAGAGTTTGACAAAGCGAACGCCTCAAAAGCCGATTTTAAAACGAGCTACAATTACACCATTGATCCTGAGAAAACAAAAATTAAAAAAGCAACTTTCGCTCTAGAAGGTCTTAAAGGATTGTTGTACAAACACAATATTATAGTAGAGTAATTAGATTTTGAATTCCATTTTGTAGTCTTCCATCAAGTAGCCGTGGTCTAAGGCAACGTCTTCTTCTCCTACAATGTCAAACCCCATTTTTTGATAAAAGGTAACTGCTGTATTGAATCGATTCACATTCAAAGACACCACATCAGATTGGTTTTCTGTAGCCGCTTTCACTACCGAATCAATCAACAACTTCCCCGCTCCTTTGCCTTGCGACTCGGGTAGCAAATAAATCTTGTACAATCGGGTGGTGTTTTGTCCCAAATAATGGTGTTCATAGGAAGCAAAACCCAAAACAGTTTCGTTTTCTTTCACCAAAATAAATTGATGCCCCTTCTCCTCCATTTGCGCTGTCAAACCTTCATCCGAATAAAACAATTCCAACATGTACTTTAATTGCGCCGCAGGAACAATGTTGCCGTACGTATCTGGCCAAGTTCTATACGCAATATCACGTATTGTTGCTGTATCTAATGGTGAACCTTTTTGAATGGAAAGCATTTGAAACTAGATTATTAGATGATTAGACTGTTAGACTTTTTAGATTTTGAAATTAACTTTTGAAATTGTTTTAAACCATATAAGTAATATAAGAAAATATAAGGTTTCGCTATTGAACAATGAATTTTGAATTTTGAAATTGACCTTTGATATTGATTTTTAATATTGCTACCCGTGTACGGTTTCATTTTTCCCATAATTGGTAATGATAGATGCCTCAAAATCCAACCATTCTCTCCATCGTTGCTCCACATCGATTCCTTCTCCGTATTTTCTTGCATAGCCAATAAAAGTAGTATAATGACCCGCTTCACTTTCCATCAAATCACGGTAGAAGGTCGACAATTCTTCGTCTTCAATATTTTCTGAAAGCACTTTAAAACGCTCACAACTTCTAGCCTCAATCATGGCAGAGAACAACAAGCGTTCTACTAAGCCCGAAACCCGACTCCCCGTATTGCTGCGTTTCATGTACAAATACAACTCATTCACATAATCATCTTTACGTTCGCGACCTAATTTAAGTCCGCGCTGGATGATAATAGTATGTACTTGTTGAAAATGATCAATTTCTTCTTTGGCCAAAGCCAATAAATCCTGAACTAAATCTTGATGCTCCGAATTGTGTGTAATTATTGTAATGGCATTGGTAGCTGCTTTCTGTTCGCACCAAGCGTGATCTGTCAGAATTTCTTCAATGTTTTTCTCAACAATATTTACCCATCTTGGGTCGGTTGGCAATTTCAATCTCAGTATGGACATTTGAATCGGTATTTAATAGGTCGTAAAAATAAAAAAGTTTAAAGTTTTGCGAAAATAGTATTACACAAAACTTTAAACTTTAAATTAATTAAGGATTGTTATCTTAGAAAACGAAGATGGCTCTTTCGCTCATCATTTCGTTTACTTCAGCAGCTACTTCTTCAATTACGTCTTCGTCAGTGTGATTCATCAAGACTTTATCAATAAGTGCTACGATAGTTTCCATATCTTCTTCTACTAAACCACGTGTAGTGATAGCAGCAGTTCCAACACGAATTCCTGAAGTAACAAATGGCGATTTGTCATCAAATGGAACCATATTTTTATTTACAGTAATTTCAGCTTTTACCAACGCATTTTCAGCGTCTTTACCTGAAATATTTTTGTTTCTTAAATCAATCAACATCATGTGATTATCTGTACCACCAGAAATGATTTCGTATCCTCTTTTCACAAAAGCGTCAGCCATTGCTTTAGCATTTTTTTGCAATTGCATCGCATACGTAAAGAACTCATCTTGCAAAGCTTCTCCAAAAGCAACTGCTTTAGCAGCAATGATGTGCATTAATGGTCCACCTTGATTTCCTGGAAAAACAGCCAAGTCTAATAAATTAGACATCATTCTGATTTCTCCTTTTGGAGTAGTTAATCCAAATGGATTTTCAAAATCTTTACCCATTAAGATCAATCCACCACGTGGTCCACGCAATGTTTTGTGAGTTGTAGTTGTAACAATATGACAGTGAGGCAATGGATCGTTCATCAATCCTTTGGCAATCAAACCTGCCGGATGAGAAATATCAGCTAACAAAATAGCGCCAACGCTATCTGCAATTTGTCTAAAACGAGCAAAATCCATATCACGAGAATAAGCCGAAGCTCCAGCGATAATTAATTTCGGTTGTGATTGAGTCGCAATTTCTTGAATTTTATCATAATCCAATCGTCCTGTTTCCTTATCAACACCGTAAAAAACGGGGTTATACAAACGTCCAGAAAAATTCACAGGAGAACCGTGAGTCAAGTGACCACCGTGAGCCAAATCAAATCCTAAAATAGTATCCCCAGGTTTAATACAAGCGTGGTATACCGCTGTATTAGCTTGAGAACCTGAGTGAGGTTGCACGTTAGCATATTCAGCACCAAATAATTCTTTAGCTCTATCAATGGCAATTTGTTCTACAACATCCACGACTTCACACCCACCGTAGTATCTTTTCCCAGGATATCCTTCAGCATATTTGTTAGTCAAAACAGAACCTGCAGCTTCCATTACTTCGTCACTTACAAAGTTTTCTGATGCAATTAATTCTATTCCGTGAATTTGTCTTTCTTGTTCTTCTAAAATAAGGTCAAAAATTTGTTCGTCGCGTTGCATGTGTGTAGTTTTTGTTATTGAACTGCAAAATTACAAAAAAAGCTTGTCTAAATAATGGGGTAACTCTATATTTGACAGAGTACTTTTTAACAAACTAATTAACAAAAGAAACCGCTTGAGTATATTGGCATTGTTTTTGAAAAAGTGATGTATACCCAAATTTTAATCTAAATCACAACCTATGAAAAAAATCACACTAATTCTAGCATTACTAATTATATTTACTAGTTGCGCTCTTAAACACACCCAAAAATTAGTGCATTCTGGCGATTATGATAATGCCATTTCAATTGCTGTATCAAGTTTAGCGTCTAATAAAGATAAAAAAAGCAAACAAGAATATGTTTCATTGTTAGAAGAAGCTTTCGCAAAAGCGAAAGAAAGAGATGTCAACGCTATACAACTGCTTGAAAAAGAAGGAAATCCAGCAAAAATTGAACGTATCTATCAACTGTATTTGAATTTAAATAATCGCCAAGAAAAAATAAAGCCTTTACTCCCGCTACAAATAATCAACAAAAATCGTGAGGCAATATTCCAATTGGACAATTACAATAATAAATTAATAGAAACTAAAAATGCACTTTCTAATTATTTGTATACCAATGCAAAAATAGCACTTGGCAGCAATAACAAAATGGACATTCGCAAAGCTTTTGATGATTTAAACTATATTAATCAAATCAACCCGAATTATAAAGATGTATACGAATTATTAAAAGAAGCAAAATTCAAGGGTTCAGACTTTGTTTTAGTTAGTACTAAAAATGAAACTAACATGATTATTCCCGTACGTTTACAAAATGATTTGCTGGATTTCAACACCTATGGTTTAAATGATAAATGGACGGTATATCACAATGCAGAACAAGATGGAATTCGTTATGATTTTGGAATTAAAATTCGCTTTAGAGAACTATTGATTTCGCCAGAGCAAATGAAAGAGAAGGAATTCATCAAAGAACGTCGTATTAAAGACGGTCAAAAGAAATTAATTGATGCCAACGGAAAAGAGGTTTTGGACGAAAAAGGAAAAGTGGTTTTCGTCGATAATTTAAGAGATGTTACCGTAAAAATCAATGAATATAAACAGTTCAAATCTTGTCAAATAGAGGCAAAAGTGGACTATATAAATTGGAATACAAATCAATTGTTGCAAAGTTTTCCAATACGTAGCGAATTTATTTTTGAACATGTTTATGCCAATTATAAAGGGGATCGAAAAGCGGCTGACGATAGTTATTTTTCCAATTTTGACAAAAGAGCAATTCCTTTTCCTACGAATGAACAAATGATTTATGATACGGGTGAAGACTTAAAAAACAAGTTAAAAGAGATTATTAACCAAAACTCTTTGCGAAATTAAACAACAACAGTTAAATAATCAACTCTTTGAAAATATCTTCAAGGAGTTTTTTATTTCTACATTCTAACATTGGAATACAAAAATGTTAGAAATTGCAAAATCACTCTTTTTTTATAAAAAAAGTTGTATTTTTGCACTCAATGAATAAAAACAGTTTACATATAACTTCTTTATCACGGATAAAAACACTTTCGATCTCTCCCGAGGTACGGACACTTTCTATATAGTTTCCATTTGAGTTTTTAACCTTTTATTCATTTTCATCATATCGTTTTGAAATCATTTTCGTTTTACATTGGATGTATACATCCTAAGAATTTATTTTTAAATCTTTCATATACAATCATTAACAACTTAGTGTTGTTAGTATTTGCATTGGATTTTAATTATTCTAAACCAATTATTATTGTTTCCTATAATTCAAAAAATAACTCTTGAAATGAATATTAAAATTGTTGTAACTCAAGAAGAACATTATAAGTTCGCAGCTGAAATCTGCGAAACCATCGAAACTTCTGCCAAATTAAGAGGAACTGGTATTGCCAAAAGAACTCCTGATTACATCCAAAAAAAGATGGAAAATCAAGACGCCATCATTGCTTTAGTTGACGGAAAATTTGCTGGTTTTTGTTATATTGAAAGTTGGGAACATGCCAAGTTTGTTGCCCATTCAGGTTTAATTGTACATCCAGACTTTAGAAATCACGGCTTAGCCAAAAAAATCAAATCAAAAGTATTTGATTACTCATTAAAAAAATACCCTGATGCAAAGGTATTTGGAATAACTACTGGTTTAGCGGTAATGAAAATCAATTCAGATTTAGGGTACAAACCCGTTCCGTTTTCTGAGCTAACTACCGATCCAAGTTTTTGGAAAGGATGCCAAACCTGTACTAATTATGATATTTTAAAAAGTAAAGACAACAAAATGTGTTTGTGTACCGGAATGCTGTACGATCCTAAAGAGAAACAAAAAATTCCACCCAAACATCCATTTAACGTAAAAGTACTCAATAGATTAAACAAAATTAAAGAAGCCTTATTCTTAAAAAAATAATTATACCATGAAGAAAGTTGTATTAGCCTATAGCGGAGGATTAGACACCTCTTATTGCCTAAAATATTTAAAAAATGAAAAAGGATATGAAGTCCATACTGTGTTAATCAATACGGGTGGTTTTGATGACGAAGAGCTACAAGCAATTGAAAAAAGAGCTTATGAATTAGGAAGTGCGCAACACGCCAACCTTACTATTCTAGACAAATACTACGATAAAGCTATTAAATATTTAATTTATGGCAACGTATTGAAAAACAACACTTACCCACTTTCTGTAAGTGCAGAGCGTGTTTTTCAAGCGATTGAAGCGATTAAATATGCAAAATCAGTTGGCGCTAGCGCTATTGCACACGGAAGTACTGGTGCTGGAAACGACCAAATTCGTTTTGATTTGATTTTCCAAACCATCGCTCCTGAAATTGAAATCATCACTCCTATTCGTGATTTAAAATTGTCACGTCAGGAAGAAGTAGATTATTTGGCTAAAAACGGCGTACACTATTCTTGGGAAAAAGCACAATATTCGATCAACAAAGGACTTTGGGGAACTAGTGTAGGCGGAAAAGAGACCTTAACTTCACACCAAGCATTACCAAGTGAAGCCTACCCTTCTCAATTGCAAAAACAAGGAGAGGAAAAAGTGTCTTTAGATTTTTATGAAGGGCAATTAGTTGCTGTAAATGGCAAAAAAGACACGCCTCCAAACAATATTGTGATTTTAGAAAAATTGGCAAATGCCTACGCTATTGGTAGAGACATTCATGTAGGTGACACTATTATTGGAATCAAAGGAAGAGTTGGTTTTGAAGCCGCTGCACCATTAATTATCATCAAAGCACATCATTTACTGGAGAAACATACTTTAGGGAAATGGCAACAATATTGGAAAGAGCAATTGGGCAACTGGTATGGTATGCTATTCCACGAAGGGCAATTTTTAGATCCAGTGATGCGTAATATTGAAACTTTCTTGGAAGACACTCAAAAAACTGTCAATGGAACGGTAACGGTAACTTTGAAACCGTACCACTTTTCATTGGACGGAATTGAATCTAAAAACGATTTGATGAACACTGGATTTGGACAATATGGAGAAATGAACAATGCTTGGACATCCGATGATGCCAAAGGATTCATTAAGATTTTAGGAAATGCACAAAATATATTTTCATCTGTAAACCAATTGAGTCATGATTAAAGTTGGAATAATTGGAGGTTCTGGATACACAGCTGGCGAACTCATCAGAATTTTGATGTTTCATCCCAATGCGACTCTAGATTTTGTTTATAGCACGACTAATGCCGGCAAACCCTTATCTATTGCACATCACGATTTGATGGGCGATATTGAAATGAATTTCACCGACCAAGTAAATCCTAACGTAAATGTGGTTTTCTTGTGTTTAGGACACGGAAAATCAAAAGCTTTTTTAGAACAAAACCAATTTTCAAATCACACAAAAATTATTGATTTAGGAAACGATTTTAGATTGACAAAAGACGCTGAATTAGACGGAAAGCAATTTGTTTACGGTTTGCCTGAGTTGAACAAAACAGCCATTCAATCCGCTAATTACATTGCCAATCCGGGTTGTTTTGCAACGGCAATTCAATTGGCTTTATTGCCATTGGCTAAAAATGGATTGTTAAACGATGACGTACATATTAACGCTACAACTGGAAGTACAGGAGCTGGAGTGAGTCTTTCAGAAACGACACATTTCAGTTGGAGAAACAATAATATGTCGCATTACAAAGCCTTTGAACATCAACATTTGGGAGAGATCAATCAAAGCATTCAGCAATTACAAACTGGATATCCAAATGAATTGCTATTTGTTCCGAATAGAGGGGATTTCGCTAGAGGAATTTTTGCAACACTTTATACTAAAGTGGAAGAAAGTTTGGAAGATATTGTGGCAAAATATGAAGCTTTTTATGCTGACCACCCTTTCGTAACCGTTACTACTACTAATATCAACATGAAGCAAGTAGTACAAACGAACAAATGCATCATCAGCCTTATGAAAAAAGGAAACCGGCTTTTGATTACTTCGGTAATCGATAACTTAACCAAAGGAGCCTCAGGACAAGCGATTCAAAATATGAACTTGTTATTTGGGCTAGAAGAAACCACAGGTTTGCATTTAAAGCCTTGTGGATTCTAAATAAAATTGTTTCAAGTTTAAGGTTTAAAGTTCTCTCGAAACCTGAAACCTGAAACTTCAAACTTTAAACTTAAAAAAATGAACTTATTTGACGTTTATCCTTTATACAACATCACCCCTGTAAAAGCTGTAGATTACACTATTACAGACGATAAGGGTGTAGAATACCTAGATTTATACAGTGGTCATGGTGTAATTTCGATTGGTCACACTCACCCTTATTATGTATCGCAATTAAAAAATCAATTGGATGCCATTGGGTTTTATTCCAATGCAATTCAGAATCCATTGCAAGTAGAATTAGCTGAAAAACTAGGTAAATTATCCAGTTATGAGGATTATAGTTTGTTTTTGTGTAGTTCTGGGGCTGAAGCCAATGAGAACGCACTGAAATTAGCTTCTTTCCATAATAACAAATCTCGTGTAATTGCTTTTGACAATTCCTTCCATGGAAGAACTTCAGCAGCAGTAGCAGTAACTGATAACAAAAAGATTGTAGCGCCTTTGAATGCGCAGCAAGTAGTAACCTTTTTGCCTTTAAACCAAATTAAATTGGTAGAAGCTGAACTTCAAAAAGGAGACGTTTGTACTGTTATCATTGAAGGAATTCAAGGTGTAGGCGGATTGGATGAAGGAACTACCGAATTCTTCCAAGACTTAGAAAAAGTGTGCGCAAAATATGAGGTAGTATTAATCTTAGACGAAGTTCAGTCCGGATACGGAAGAACAGGAAAATTCTTTGCACACCAACACCACAACATCAAAGCTGATATTATTTGTTTGGCAAAAGGAATGGGAAATGGATTTCCAATTGGTGGAATATTAATCTCACCAAAATTCAAAGCGACTTATGGTTTATTAGGAACTACTTTTGGCGGAAGTCATTTGGCTTGTGCAGCCGGAATTGCAGTTTTGGATGTCATTAAAGAGGAAAAATTAATGGATAATGCGAACGAAGTATATGCATATTTCTTAGAAGTTATTCAACAAATTCCTGAAGTAAAAAAGGTAAAAGGAAAAGGATTGATGCTAGGAGTTGAATTTGATTTTGAAATCAATGACCTACGTAAAAAAATGATTATTGACAAGCATATTTTTACTGGAAATGCCAATAACAAAAATCTATTACGTATTCTTCCGCCCTTGACAATCAACAAGAAAGGAATTGATACCTTTATCGTTGCTTTAAAAGAAATTTTGAAAGAAATGCAATCTTAATTTCATGAGTACACTACTTTCAATAGCCAAAAGAAATGCAGTTTTAAGCCGAATGGCAACACTTCTTGAAGAAGAAAGAGCCAATCTTAAAGCTATCAACAAGCAAGACTTGGATAATTATTCTGGTGCCGATTTAGCGATGGAAAAACGCCTTTTGGTGGACGATGCTAAAATTGACGGAATGATTTTGTCGATGCAACAATTGGCAAGCCAAGAAGATCCTATTGGAGTAGAACGTTTTCATTTTGTTCATGAAAAAGGATTGAAAATCACCAACAAAACTGCTGCTTTTGGTACCGTGATGATTATTTACGAATCCCGTCCAGATGTAACTGTGGAAGCCGGAGGTATTGCTTTCAAGTCGGGAAACAAAATTTTATTGAAAGGCGGAAAAGAATCTTTGCTTTCCAATTTGAAAATTGTAGCGCTTTGGCACCAAGCCTTGAAAGAGAATGAAGTTTCAGGGAATTGGGTTGAATATTTAAATTACAACCGAACAGAAACCCAAGCTTTTTTAGAAAAACCAACACAACGAGTAGATTTAATTGTGCCTCGTGGTGGAGAACAATTGATAGCTTTTGTAAAACAACACGCCACATGCCCTGTTATTGTGAGCGGACGTGGGAATAATTTTGTATACGTCAATCAAGAAGCCGATGTACAAAAAGCGATGAACATTATCATTAATGGCAAAACATCTAATATTTCAGTTTGTAATGCTTTGGACAAAGTACTAATCAATACTAATTTGAGTAATTGGGAGTCTTTTGCTCAACAATTAGTTGAAGCGTTACAAAAGCACAAGGTGGCTATTTTAGGTGACCAAAAAGTGGCTGCTGCGACAGGAGTTCCTCTAATTGAATCCGATTTGATTTGGTACGAAGAGTTTTTGGATTTCAAAATTGTGATTGGAACAGTGAATTCCGACCAAGAAGCCATTGAAAAGATCAATCACTATTGTGGCGGACATTCGGCGTCCATCATTACAGAAAACGAAGCGATAGCGCAAGAATTTATGGATAATGTGGATACGGCTGCAGTCTATCATAATGCCTCTACCCGATTTACGGATGGTGGACAATTTGGATTAGGAGGCGAATTAGCCATTAGTACAGATAAATTACACCAACGCGGTCCTATTGGATTGCAGCATTTAGTTACTAACAAATGGTACATATACGGAGATGGACAGATACGATAATATTTTAAACACAAAGACACGAAGTAAGCTCAAAGCTCACTAAGTTCTTTAAGTTTATGAACTATAATTTTAAACATAGCTTTGAGAACTTTGTGTTTATTAAAATTAAATTATAAAAACTTTGTGCCCTTTGTGGTTAAAAAATAATGGCTAAAAAAAGAATTTTATTAAAAATTGGAAGCAACACGCTAACTAAAGAAACCAATCATATTTCGAGAGGAAAGATTGAAGACATTGGAATGCAAATTGCAGCTCTGAAAGATCAATACGAATTTGTTATTGTAAGTTCTGGTGCAATTGCTGCGGCAAAACAGTTTGTGAAATTAGAAGCTCCAGATAACGAAATCTTTGTCAAACAAGCCTTAGCTTCTATTGGTCAACCTCACTTAATGCGCATTTATCATGAAAATTTTAGCGATTTAGGATTGCACACATCACAATGTTTACTTTCGTATTCTGATTTTGAAAAAACCGAAACTAAGGTAAATATTGTAAACACGATTGATGTATTGGTCAAAAATAATTACATCCCGATTATCAATGAGAATGATACTGTTTCAACGGATGAGATTAAGTTTGGAGATAACGACAAACTAGCGGCTTTAACGGCGGTTTTATTGGATGTCGATATCTTGATTATTGCCACCAATACGAATGGAATTTACACTAAAGCGTCTATACATGATTCGCATCCAGAAACGATTCGTTTAGTGACAGATTTACAAACTTTGGAAAAAGAAATTGGAGATAGCAAATCCTCACATGGAACGGGTGGAATGCAATCAAAAATCGATTCGGCAGCCATAGCCAAAGCCGCCAATATCGAAACTTGGATTGTCAACGGATTAGAAGATAACTTTATTTTAAAAGCAATACAAAACGAGACACCTTTTACTAAGATTATATAAATAAAATAAACGAGTTGTCCACTTATTTGTTTAACCTAATAAACTAATAAACAACTAAACTAATACATTTAAAGTAATGAATTACATCAATATACAAGAAATAGATTCGCTTCAAGAATGGGTAAAAGAGGCGATTGCAATCAAAAAAAATCCATTGCAAAACAAAGCCTTAGGCGAAAATAAAACCTTAGGAATGTTGTTTTTCAATCCTAGTTTAAGAACGCGTTTGAGTACGCAAAAGGCGGCATTGAATTTAGGAATGAATGTGATGGTGATGAACTTTACCAATGAAGGTTGGACACTCGAATTTGAAGATGGAGCGGTAATGAATCAAGGTGCCTCTGAACATATCAAAGAAGCCGCGCAAGTGGTCTCGCAATATTGCGATATTATTGCTATCAGAGCGTTTGCGGGATTGACCGACAAAGAAAAAGACAATGCCGAAACCGTACTTTCTGGATTTTTAAAATATGCTACAGTGCCTGTCGTGAACATGGAAAGTGCTACCGGACACCCCTTACAATCTTTGGCAGATGCCATCACGATGGAAGAGTACAAAACGGTACACCGCCCAAAAGTGGTTTTATCATGGGCGCCACACCCTAAAGCATTACCTCAAGCAGTTGCCAATTCGTTTGTGCAAATGATGCAATTACAAGACGCTGATTTTGTAATTACACACCCTGAAGGTTACGAATTGAATCCTGAGATTACAAAGGATTCAAAAATTGAGTATGACCAAAACAAAGCGTTTGAAAATGCCGATTTCATTTACACCAAAAACTGGAGTAATTATAAAGAATACGGAAAAGTAACTAACTTGGACCCAAACTGGACCGTTACCTCTGAAAAAATGAAATTGACTAATAATGCTAAATTTATGCACTGTTTGCCTGTAAGACGAAATGTAATTGTAGCAGACGAAGTAATTGACAGCGCAAATTCAATTGTGATTGAACAAGCTAATAACAGAACCTATGCAGCACAATTGGTTTTGCAAAAAATTCTAAAAGATGGAAAATAGACAATCCATATCCATTATAAAAATTGGAGGAAATATCATTGATAATCCAACGGAATTAGCTTCGTTTTTAGCTGATTTTGCAGCTTTGGAAGGCAATACTATTTTAGTTCACGGTGGAGGAAAATCAGCAACTAAATTAGCGCAAAGCATGGGATTAGTTGCTCAAATGATTGAAGGACGCCGAATTACCGATGCACCAATGCTAGAAGTTGTGGTAGGAGTTTATGCAGGTCAAATCAATAAAGAAGTGGTAGCGAAACTACAAGCTAACGGATTGAATGCTATGGGATTTTCGGGAGCGGATGGGAATTTAATTCTTTCCGATAAGCGAAATCATCCTACGATCGATTATGGTTTTGTAGGCGATGTGAAAAAAGTAAATACCAACTTATTAGCTAGTTTACTTGATAATGGCATTACACCCGTTTTTTGTGCTATTACGCATGACGGAAAAGGACAACTATTAAATACGAATGCCGATACTATTGCAAGCGAATTAGCCATTGCTTTGTCTGCAATATATGATGTAACACTAACGTATTGCTTTGAAAAACCAGGCGTTTTGTTTGATGCTGAAGACGACAGTTCAGTGATTGAAGCAATCAATCCCGATTTGTATGCCCAATTAAAAGCAGAGCAAGCGATTCATTCCGGAATGATTCCTAAATTAGACAACTGTTTCAACAGCCTTTCCAAAGGAGTACAACAAATCCGAATTGGACACCATCGTATGTTACAAAACAAAAAGGCGACTTATACGACAATTACTTTATGAAGACTATAGAAATCCTTACACAAGAAGCTATTACCTTATTAAAAGCGCTGATTGAAACCCCTTCCTTTTCTAGTGAAGAAGATCAAACCGCTTTATTAATAGAGAATTGGTTTACTCAAAATGGAATTCCTTTTCAAAGAGAAAATAACAACATTTGGGCTTTCAACCAACATTTTGACGAAAGTAAACCAACTCTTTTGTTGAATTCGCATCACGATACAGTAAAGCCCAATCAAGGTTACACCAACGATCCTTTTGAAGCCATCGTAAAAGACGGTAAGTTATTTGGTCTAGGAAGTAATGATGCAGGAGGTTGCTTGGTTTCGCTTCTAGCCACTTTTGTTTATTTTTACGGACAAGAAAATTTACCTTGTAATATAGTTATTGTAGCATCGGCAGAAGAAGAAAGTAGCGGCAAAAATGGCTTAAACAGTGTTTTAAAACACTTACCTGAATTAGATTGTGCCATTGTGGGCGAGCCTACTTTAATGCAATTGGCAATAGCCGAAAAAGGTTTGCTAGTATTAGACGTTATAGTCAAAGGAACAGCCAGTCATGCGGCACACCAAAACGAAGACAATCCCATTTACAATGCAATGCCTATTATTGATTGGTTTAAAAACTATCAGTTTGAAAAAATCTCTGAGGTTCTAGGGCCTGTAAAAATGACAGTAACCCAAATAAATGCTGGAAAACAACACAATGTGGTTCCTGCCGAATGCCATTTGGTTATCGATATTCGAGTGAATGATTGCTATAGCAATGTCGAAATTTTGGAAACAGTAAAAAATCATGTAGATGCTGAAGTAAATCCTCGCTCGATGCATTTAAACGCTTCTTCTATTCCGCTGGAACACGGTTTGGTTCAAGCTGGAATTGCATTAGGAAGAACTACTTATGGTTCGCCAACACTTTCAGATCAGTCGGTATTGAGTTGCCAATCCTTAAAATTGGGTCCAGGAGAAACGCTTCGCTCCCACTCGGCTGACGAATTTATATTTATTAACGAAATAGAAGAAGGAATTCAGTTGTATATCAAAATACTAACTGACTTTTTCAAGCAATAAAAAATACACCTATGAAACTCTGGGAAAAAGGAATTGCCACTGACAAACAAATTGAACATTTCACTGTTGGAAACGACAGAGAATTAGACTTAGTTTTAGCCAAATACGATGCTCTAGGCTCTATTGCTCATGCGAAGATGTTAGGTCAAATTGGTTTATTGACTGCCGAAGAAACCAATTCTTTGGTTTTGGCATTGGAGGAAATCATTAAAGAAATCGAAGCCGGAAATTTTGAAATTGAAGATAGTTTTGAAGATGTACATTCCAAAATCGAATACCTATTAACTGTCAAATTAGGCGATGCAGGAAAGAAAATCCACACAGCACGTTCTCGTAACGACCAAGTTTTAGTAGATGTTCATTTGTATCTAAAAGATGTTGTCAAAGAATTGAAAGAACAGGTAAAAGTACTTTTTGATTTATTGCTGGATTCGGCAAACAAACATCAAAACGTTTTGTTACCTGGATATACACACTTACAAATCGCAATGCCTTCTTCTTTTGGAATGTGGTTTTCGGCTTATGCTGAAAGTTTGATTGACGATATTACAATGCTGAATGCGGCATTAACAGTGGTAGATCAAAATCCATTGGGTTCCGCTGCGGGTTATGGAAGCTCCTTCCCTATCAATCGAACATTCACTACTCAAGAATTACAATTTGAAACCTTAAAATTCAATGCAGTAGCTGCTCAAATGAGTCGTGGAAAAGCGGAGAAAACAGTTGCTTTTGCTATGAGTAGCGTAGCAGCCACTTTGTCAAAATTTTCTATGGATGTATGTTTGTATATGAGTCAGAATTTTGATTTCATTAGCTTGCCGTCTCATCTAACAACAGGTTCTAGCATTATGCCGCACAAGAAAAACCCGGATGTATTTGAATTGATTCGTGGAAAATGCAACAAGATTCAAGCCTTACCTTACGAAATCACTTTGATAACCAATAATTTACCAAGCGGTTATCACAGGGATTTACAATTATTGAAAGAAGGATTATTTCCTGCTATTCAAAATTTAAAAGCCTGTTTGGATATAGCTATTTTTGCAATCAAAGACATTACAGTAAAAGAACATATTTTAGACGATAAAAAATACGACTATCTTTTTACGGTGGATTCCTTAAACGAAATGGTAGTTGCTGGAGTTCCGTTTCGAGATGCCTACAAAGCTGTTGCCGAACAATTAGAAAATGGAACATTCCAATCGCCTAAAGCAACCAAACACACGCACGAAGGAAGTATCAACAACTTATGTTTGGACGCGATACAAGACAAAATGAAACGTTCGTTTTAATTCAATATATTACCATAAAAAAAGCTCCAATTTCTTGGAGCTTTTTTTAATTTCTAACTTTAAATTATTTTTTAATCACCAATCGGAAACCTTCTCCGTGGATATTTAAAATTTCAACATTCTCATCTGATTTCAGATACTTTCTTAATTTGGCAATATATACATCCATACTTCGAGAAGTAAAGTAGTTATCGTCTCTCCAAATTTTAGTCAATGCTAATTCTCTTGGCATCAAATCATTCTCGTGAAGAATTAACATTTTCAATAATTCATTCTCTTTTGGAGACAATTTAATCGGTTCGTCATTTTGAAAAGTTAAAAATCTCAATTTCGAATTCAAATGAAATTTACCAATTGTAAATTCAAATTGTACTTGCTCTGCTTTAACATCTGAAGATTTTCTTTGAATAATTGCTTTGATTTTCATTAACAAAACCTCTGAATCAAATGGTTTGTTCAAATAATCATCTGCACCTGCTTTGTACCCTTTTAACACATCCTCTTTCATGGATTTAGCTGTTAAAAAAATAATAGGCACTTCTGCATTCTTTTCTCTAATCTCTTTAGCCAAAGTGTAACCGTCTTTGTAAGGCATCATTACATCCAAAATACACAAATCGTAATGATCTTTTTTGAATTTTTCAAAACCTTCCATTCCGTTTTTAGCCAATGTCACTTCAAAATCGTTAAGCACTAAATAATCTTTTAGTACTGCTCCAAAATTAAGATCGTCCTCTACTAATAGAATTTTTCTGTTATTTTCCATAATCTAATTTATTAGGGGTAATTTAATGGTAAAGGTACTTCCTTTTCCTTTTTCACTTTCAACATAAACTTGACCGTTGTGGTCTTCTACAATTCGTTTTACATAAGCCAAACCTAAACCATGACCTTTCACATTATGAATGTCACCCGTATGTTCTCTATAAAACTTCTCAAAGATTCTTTTTTGAGCTACTTTACTCATTCCCAATCCTTTGTCTTGTATTTTTACCAACACCATATCTTTAATATTTTCAGTATAAATATTGATCTGTGGTGTTTCTGGCGAATATTTAATCGCATTTTCTAATATGTTAACGATCACATTGGTAAAATGATTATCATTCACTAAAACTGTTGTTCTTGAAGCATTAAAATGCGTGTCGATTGTCCCGGATCTGTCTTCCAAAATCAAACTTACATGTTCCATCGCATCGTTGATCACGTCTTCAATCGAAATCGATTCTTTTTCTATTTCTAACTCTTTTTTCTCTAATTTAGAAATACGCAAAACATTTTCTACTTGGGCATGCATTCGTTTATTTTCGTCACGAATCATAGCTAAATATCGTAAAACCTTCTCTTTATCATCAATTATTTTTGGATTTCGAATCGCATCCAAAGCTAAATTTATCGTTGCAATTGGTGTTTTAAACTCGTGCGTCATATTATTAATAAAATCAGTTTTGATTTCAGAAATCTGACGTTGACGTATCAATTGACCCAAAGCACTAGAATAAGCAATAATAATTATGAGCGTGAAAATAATAGACAATATGGTAATACTAACTAATTCAGAGAGCAAGAATCGTTTTTTATGAGGAAAACTCACCATCAGTTTATACTGTTCGTTCTCTTCATTGTCAGTTAAAATAGGAATCGAATAACTATTCTTAGGATTGTATTTAAAATTATTAGAAGCCACTTTAGTAGCCAAACCATTGCTATAAATTCCAAATTCAAAATTGGTTTTTACACCATATTCTTCTAACTCTTTTTTTATTAAGCTACGAATATTCTCAGCTGTAACACGCTCTTGTAAAGGCATAGCCGAAGCAATGTCTTTATAAAATATTTCAAATTGTGCGTTGTCTAACACATCTAAACTTCCTGATTTCTCAATTCGCTCATCCGGAATTAAACTTTGCGAAAGCATTGTGTTTTCTAGTGGTTTCGTATTATAAATTTCAGTAACTCGTTTAGAACTAAAACTTTTAAACAGTTTTGAACTATCTGATTTTTTATCAAATAAAGACGACTTAATATTAAAGTCTTCTTCTATAATACTATTGGAGTACACAATAGTCTTATTTGTTTTTAAATTCTTTTGAACGTAAGTAAATTGAAGTAAATCGTCTTTTTTAGGAATTTTACCTGTACTATCTTTTAGTTTATTGTACCGGTCATAAAAACTATACGCTTCTTGTTTTTGCAATTTTGCTGCCACATTACCCAAAACCTGTTTGACATGAAATTTGAATTGCTCTTCGTTGTTTTCAAGAGAAGTATTGAACCAATAGACTTGAACGAGTATTATCCCGATTAGGGACAAACTCATTAATAAAACCAAGAATCTAAAGAATAGCTTACTCATCGAAACAAATTTAGTATTTTAACAATATAGTAAATAATACATTAACCAAATATTAACATCTAGCCAAAGTATTGCCAATTCTTTAAAATTTTAAGAATTTTATCAATTTCTTGCTTCGCTATTTGTGTATTCGTATTATCAATAACATAATCGCTTTTTGCTGCACGTTGATCATCTGTCCATTGGGCATTGATCCTCTCTAGTACTTGCTCTCTAGAACTAGAATCGCGTTGCATTACCCGGATTATTCTATCTTCTAATGGAGCCGTTATCGTTATAATTGAATCACAATTTTGATAACTACCACTTTCAAATAATATTGCAGCTTCGTACACCACTATAGGTTCTGATTGGTTTTGGCCAAGCCAAATCGAAAACTGTTGCTTCACTGCGGGGTGAATAATACCATTAAGTTGTTGTAATTTTTCAGGTTTTGAAAAAACAATTGCTGCAAGTTGTTGCCGATTCAATTGTCCGTTTTCAAATACAGCATCACCAAAACTAGTTTGGATTGCCTCCAAAACTGCTGCTGATTGCATTAGCTTTTTAGCTTCATCATCAGCAATAAACACAGGGATTCCAAGCGACTCCATATAGGTCGCAAGAGTAGTTTTGCCACTACCTATTCCTCCAGTTAAACCAATGATTTTAGACATTTGTTATTTTTTGAAAAACAAATTTGGAAAAGCAACTTCGGGTTGGCGTTTTAAAACAATGACTTTTATATATGATTCTAAAAATCCTAAACCATATCCATAAAATTGTTTCCAAACAGCAATTAAAGACAAATACCCTATGCGCACACTCCTATTTTGAATACTTGAAGTTACAAACAAAATAAAGAAGTACAACATGTACAACTGTAAAAAATAATCGAATGTTAGCAGCAACAAGGCAACCGAAATAAAAAATCCTACAATAAACGCAGTTGGAAAGAAAAAAGTCAATTTATTATGTTCCGGATACCAACTATTTAAAATAGGTCGGGCTTTACCAAATTTACTAACTTGAACAGAAAATTTATCCCAATCAATTCGGCGTTTATGATACACAAACGCTTTTGAAAACAATCGAGTTTCAAAACCCAAATTCCACAAACGAATAGATAAATCCGGATCTTCACCGGGGTGAATATTACCAAAGCCTTTTGAAGCTTCAAAGGCTTTACGAGATAATCCCATGTTAAAACTTCTTGGTTGAAACTTTCCTATTTTCTCTGATCCACCGCGTATGCCTCCTGTAGTTAAGAACGAGGTCATCGCAAAATTAATTGCCTTTTGAATGTCTGAGAAACTATCCAAAGCTTTGTCTGGACCTCCAAAACAATCCACATAATCCTGCTTCAACGCTTTATCCACTTCTTCGAGATACTGAGCAGGGATAATACAATCTGAATCAAAAATGATAAAATAGTCGCCACTTGCCTTAGCCATACCATAATTACGAGAATCGCCAGGTCCTGAATTTTCTTTATAAAAATAAGCGATGTTCAATTGTGAAAGGTATTTTTGTATCACTTCTCCACATGGAATTGTGGAGCCATCTTCTACAATGACAATTTCAAAATCATTTTGATAAGTCGTTTTAGCTAAACTTTCTAACAACTCATCTACTTCGTCAGGACGGTTATATACCGGTATAATTAGAGAAAAATGCATATTCTAAGTTAAAATAATAATTCCTTTTTGGATTCTACCACAAATATAGTGTTTATAGGCAATTGGTAGCAAAAAATAGTTCGAGTATACTACACACACAGAATAGATTTGAAAAAAGTAATCCCAATCCTATTTATTTAAAATAATTCTGCTATTTTTGAAAATCAAAACGCAAGAAATTGCGCAGCTGAACTCCCCCACTTCAATCGGCTGCACTACTGTGACTTTTCTGTCATTGTATTTTTCAAAAAAAGAGGTAAAATAGATTAGTCTAGCAATAGATGTGCTTTAGCATTTTTGTTGTTTCAGAACGACTGGACTGAAGTCCAGCCATGCAAAATGGCACGAGCCAACGGTTCTCGCAAATGATGTGATTGTGATTATGTGTATCGACTGGACTGAAGTCCTGCCTTAAAAGATGGCACGAGCCTAAGGCTCTCGCAAGTATAGTGATAGTCCCATCGGGACGACACATATTATTGCAATGGATTTCAATCCGTTGGTAATAATGAATACAAAAATATTATTGCAAACAAGTCCCGTAGGGACGACCAATATTGTTGCAACGGATTTTAATCCGTTGATTAAAATGAGAAAATAATATCAAACAATGGCAAATACCTATCATCAAGTATACATTCAAGCTGTATTTGCAGTAAAATATAGAGCAGCTGTGCTGGATAAAGAATGGAGATCCGATGCATTTGGCGTTATTGGAAATCTTATTAATGAAACAGGATGTAAAACCATCATTGTCAACGGAGTGGAAGATCATGTGCATTGCTTTTTTAGTTTAAAACCTACCGTTTCTATTTCAGAATTAATGAAAGTAGTTAAGGCTAAGTCATCAAAATATATCAATGATAATCGATTTTTATTAAATCGCTTTGAATGGCAAGGAGGCTATGGTGTATTTTCATATAGCCAAAACCAAGTAAATACTATATTTAATTATATCAAAAATCAAGAGAAACATCATGCAAAGTCTACTTTTCAAGAAGAATATTTAGGGATTTTAGAACAATTTGAGATTCCGTATGATGAAAGATATATATTCGAAAAGTTACAATGAGTCAACAAAATAAACGCGAAAAGCAAGTAGAATAAGTCAATGCTTTGGATTAATACAATAACCCTTAAACCAATACAATATGAAAAGTGAATGGATAGCTAACTACGAAGGCAATGAAATAAAAATAACTAACAGCTGGTTTCATGGCGAACGACTGTATGTAAACAATGAATTGCAAGACGAACAAATAAATTTTATAACACCACCAATACTTACAGGAAGTCTTGTTGATACAAACGGGAATACTACAAACATAAAAGCCAATATTTCTGGATTTTTCACAGTGAGTTGCAGACTATTTGTCAACCACAAGAAAATAGACCTAATGCAAACCAAATAGTGCAACCTAATCTTCAACTCAAACAGCCCCCACTCATGAAAATCAAATTCAAGAAAAAAAGATTGATCTATAATTTAGTATTCAGTATCCTTTATATTATAATTGGGTTAGATGGAATAATCAACCAAGAAAATATTCGATGGACAAAATACGTATTTCTTATACTTGGCACAATCTATTTAATATCCTCTCTGTTCGAAATAAGAAACCAATACCTAACCATTGAAAATGGAATGATTAGGAAGAATATATTGTTTGGCAAAAATGAAAAAATCAATTTAAAAGATATCACTCAAATCATGGAGTTTCGAGGAGAATACAAATTGATCACTGAACAAACGTTGCTAAAATTCAATCCAGAATTAATTGAACCCAATTCACTTGAAGAATTATATGCCGTTTTAAAGAAACTCGATATACCTGCTGACAAAACACCTTTTTCAAATGAAAATAATTAGATAAAACTATCGCAAAATGAAAATCAAATTCAAGAAGTCAAGATTCATAAAAAATATAATTATTGGTTCTGTGTTTGTACTAATTGGTATTGATAGTCTCATAGATGTTAATAATGACAGAGGGTCAAAATATTTTATTTTCTGTGCAGGAATTATTTATGTAGCTAGTGCAGTATACGAAATGATATTTCAATATTTAACAATTGAAAATGGAACCATTAAAAGTAATGCACTTCTGAGTTTTCGTAAAAAAATCAAACTGAATGAGGTGTATTGGATTAAAGAATCTGATAGAAATTATTATTTAAAAACTAAAAAAACAGTATTTAAAATTAATACTGATTTGATTGAAACCGACTCGCTGCTAAATCTTCATGTAGTGCTAAAAGCACTCAACTTGCCCGCTGAAAAAACGCCTTTTCATAATTAACCTAATAACCCAATAAACAGATAACCAAATCACTCTAAAAGACCCCACCTTTTAGCACAATAACGCCCCCAAAATGAAATACAAAAACATTCGTGAAGAAGAGTTAAAGAACAAAGTAGGCGCCGACTGGTTTGCCGCTTTTGATACTACAGAAATTCTAGGTAACATCGATTTTACCGTCTTTCCAAAACAAGACAATATATTTGGGCGAACCCCTTTGCTTTGGGCGGAAGCCAAAACGGGCAACTTCGATATTCCTACTATGTTTGTCCAATTGATTTTGACCATTGGTAAAGCCCGAACCTTTGACAAAACCATGCCACCAGCGTTTTTAGGCGCGTTCGATTTTAAGAAAATTGCCTTTGTGCCGTACATCAATATTTCGGATATTTTTTATATGAACGATTTCAATTGGAACGTAACGCCAAGCAATCACGAAACCAAAGAATTCCTTCTGATTAAAGAGCGAATTGAATCCATTCTCAACAAAAACACCTATGTGTATGACTACGAAAAGGACGAAAAAGAATTACAAACGTTCATCAAAAATAATGTTGCCAAAGCCACAACTGCCAGCAAATTAAAGATTGACAAGAACAATTTTATTCCCATTTATTTGCGATGGCTCGAAGTGGTCAAACCCATTATCGATGTCAATTGGGACGACTTGAAACAGGCGAATATTATGGACAGTGATTTTTACCTTGCCGACTTATTTGTGGACGACAAAGACACGCAGGCGCTGGAAGATGATTCGAGCATACGCGATAATTTGTTTGTGGTGTTTCAAAACCAAGGTTACAAAATTGCCAAGGAAAACATCAAACAAATGTTTGACGCCACCATTAACTTAAAAAACAAAGAAGCCTATTTGCAGTTTTGGAAACGCTACAAACGACCGCCTTTAAAAGAGTTTCAAGATTACATTATTGAGCGTCGTGATTTGTTGGTGCCGCAAGACATTCGCGAACGAAAAGGGGCATTTTTTACCCCAAGAAAATGGGTAGAATTATCCCAAAAATACCTCACCGATTATTTGGGACAAAACTGGCAAGACGACTATTACATTTGGGATTGCGCCGCAGGAACAGGCAATTTATTAGCGGGTTTAACCAACAAATACCACATTTATGCCAGCACGCTCGACCAAGCCGACATTAGCGTGATGCACGAACGTATTGATGGTGGTGCCAACCTGCTCAAAAAAAACGTGTTTCAGTTTGATTTTTTAAACGACGATTTTAGCAAACTACCCCAAAGCCTACAAGACATTATTAACGACGAAGAAAAACGCAAGAAGTTGGTGGTGTATATCAATCCGCCGTATGCGGAGGCGACATCAACAAAAACAGTTACCGGTACAGGTGAAAACAAAAGTGGTGTAACTACTAGTTTTAAGTTAAACGATTATTTAAAACCAAAAATAGGCGCTGCAACAAATGAAATATTTGCGTTATTTATGGCAAATATTTATGAAAAAATTCCAGGTTGCATTTTAGGACAATTTTCTAAATTAAAATTTATTAATGGCTCTAACTTTGTAAAGTTTAAAGAGTTTTTTTTAGCTAATTATGTTTGCGGATTTATTGTACCAGGAGATACATTTGATAATGTAAAGGGACAATTTCCTATTGGATTTACAATTTGGAATACATCTGTAAAATCTAAAATAAATGTAATTGAAACTGATGTTTTTGATAAAAATGGTAATTTCAACTTTACTAAAAGCTTCTTTGGTGATATAACAAACAGTATTAACAAATGGATTGTTCAATATCAATCGATTAAAGAAAAATCAATAGGAACATTATTCTATCGCGGCAATGATTTCCAGAATCAAAACTTTATTTATATTGATTTAGGTAGTTCAAAAGCTCACGATTCTGAACTTTATTTAAATCATAGCAATTTAATCGTAAATAATATTTATTTTTCTATAAGACATTGTATTAATGCGACTTGGTTAAACGACCGAGACCAATTTTTATATCCAAAAGACGGATGGCAAAATGATTTAGAATTCCAGAATGATTGTTTAGCATTTACATTATTTCACAGTCAAAATAGAATTACAAGTAAAGAAGGCACCAACCACTGGATTCCGTTTACGGAGTATGAAGTCAATGCCCAAGACAAGTTTGCCAGCAACTTTATGACTGATTTTATGAAGAGCCCCCCAACCCCCAAAGGGGGAGCAGCTACAAATGATTTATTTAGTAACGCTTGTCAACCTGAACACACACCTTGTCAACCTGAACACACACCTTGTCAACCTGAACTTGTTTCAGGTTCCCCAGAGATGCTGAAACAAGTTCAGCATGACAAGAATAAACAAGTTCAGCATGAAAAAGGACTCGTTTTCTCACCCGAAGCCACCGCCGTATTCAATGCTGGTCGTGAATTGTGGAAATATTACCACAAGATTGCTTCGCAAACTCGCAATGACGTTTACAACGCCAACGCTAGTTTGTACGACATCCGTGAGTACTTCCAAGGCAGAAACGAAAAAGGCAGAATGAATTCCAAAAGCGATGATGCACGTTACATGGAGTTAATAGGCAACTTGCGCGCACAACTCGCCATCCTCGCGGATGCCATTAAACCAAAAGTGTATGAGTATGGGTTTTTGAAGGAGTAGCTTTATATTATGATCGTATCGACTGGACTGAAGTCCTGCCTTATAATATGAATCGAGCCTACGGCTCTACAAAATATGGGCTCTCTCACAAGATGTCATAGTCCCATCGGGACGACCCATATCATAACAACGGATTTCAATCCGTTGGATATATGATATGCATAAAGCCTAATGCTCTAACTCACAATGTCATAGTCCCATCGGGACGACTCATATCGTAACAACGGATTTCAATCCGTTGGATATATGACATAATAAGAAAGGCATAACTACTGAAATCGACTGGGCTAAAGTCCAGCCTTATGAAATGAATCGAGCCTACGGCTCTACAAAATATGTCGAGCCTACGGCTCTCTCACAAGATGTAATAGTCCCATCGGGACGACCCATATCATAACAACGGATTTCAATCCGTTGGCGATGGATAAAAAGTAAAAAAAAATGCACCCAATTGGGTGCATTCATATAATTATGTAACTATAAATTACGAAAGACTAGGTACTTGTTCCATCTCGTTAGCATCAGCTAAATAATCAACACCTTCGAATCCAAAACCAAATAGGTTCAAGAAATCTTGTTTGTATCCAGCTAAATCACCAATTTCTGGTAACGATTCGGTTGTAGATTCTTTCCACAATGCAGCTACACGAGCTTGAACATCTTCACGCATTTCCCAGTCGTCAATACGGATTCTTCCTTGATCGTCAGTAGGAACGGCTTGTCCTGAGTACAAACGTTGTTGGTACAAACGTTGAATTTGCTCGATACAACCTTCGTGAATCCCTTCGGCTTTCATGATTTTATATAACAATGAAATATACAATGGAATCACTGGAATAGCTGAACTCGCTTGGGTAACCAACGCTTTATTAACAGAAACATACGCTTTACCATTCAAAGAAGCTAAGTCTTTTGTAATTTCAAAAGCAGTTGCCTCCAAATGATCTTTGGCACGACCAATAGTTCCTTTTCTGTAAACCGCTTCAGTAACTTCAGGTCCAATATACGAATAGGCAACTGTTGTAGCACCTTCCGCTAAAACATTAGCGCCTTTCAAAGCGTCCATCCACATCGCCCAATCTTCACCACCCATAACCACAACCGTGTTATCTATATCTTCTTGATTCGCTGGTTCGATAGAAACTTGTGTTACATTTCCAGTATGAAAATCAACAGTTTTGTTAGTAAACGTCCCTCCAATTGGTTTCAAAGTAGAACGGTGCAATACTCCTGTTGAAGGATGCATACGCACTGGCGAAGCCAAACTGTAGATCACTAAATCTATCTGACCCATATCCGCTTTGATTAAATCAATCGCTTCTTGTTTTACTTCGTTAGAAAAAGCATCTCCGTTGATACTTTTAGCATACAAACCTGCTTTAGTTGCTTCTTTTTCAAAAGCAGCAGAATTGTACCAACCTGGTGAAGCTGTTTTCCCTTCTGAAGGTGCTTTTTCAAAGAAAACACCTAATGTTGCTGCATTAGAACCAAACGCACTTGTAATTCTTGATGCTAATCCAAATCCTGTAGAAGCACCAATAACCAATACGCGTTTTGGACCATCGATAGCGCCTTTAGATTGTACATAAGCAATTTGATTTTTTACATTTTGCTCGCATCCAGCTGGGTGCGCTGTCAAGCAAATAAATCCTCTCATTCTAGGTTCTATAATCATATCTTTAATTCTAATTAATATTCGTGTTTAGTAGTGTGCAAATATAAACCAAATCTTTAGTTCAACAAGGATTTGGCGTGATT
>JACCDZ010927712.1_pt1 | contig 59532 bp, 47 predicted proteins | sample 7449551 | NCBI WGS metagenome assembly JACCDZ01 (sample SAMN15323452, study PRJNA562643) | freshwater metagenome | isolation source: river surface water | place: USA:Blue River Watershed | collected 2017-08-18 | reverse complement strand
CCCCGCTCGACTTGCATGTGTTAGGCCTGCCGCCAGCGTTCAATCTGAGCCATGATCAAACTCTTCAATTAAAGTTTTTGCTCAGTTTACTGACTAAATAAATTGACTATATAGTCACTCAACTGAAAGTTTATTCGTTTTTGCGAATCACCTTCAACGAGTGCCCACACAGATGATTGATTGCTAATTGTTAAAGAGCGTGCTTCGTTCGAAGCGGGACGTGCATCATACACTCCCCAGATTTGAAGTCAAGCAGAGAATTTTGCGATTATCACCAAATTTTCTGCTTCACCTCTTTTGCATCGTTTTGCGGTTTAGAACCGCTCATCGCTGCGAGGGCGCCATTTTAGTCAGTTTCGCGTTCGTGTCAAGCGTCTTTTTATCTACTTTTTTCACAACCGCCAGACCCATCTGACTTACCGCTTCGTTTCGCATCGCGCTACGTCGTCGGTATAGCGCGCATTATAGGGCGATTTGAAAAAGGCGCAAGCGAAGATTTGAGAAATGTTGTAGTTTTGCGTTCGTTCGATGAAAAAGCATACGTATCGCCTTATTTTTCTACACAAACTTCATGAAATGCAACGTAGAAGTGATTACAAAGATCTTTAAAACCCAGATTCCACTGCAACTAACTGGCGTTATTCACGAAATAACGCCAGCACAGCATGCATTCACAACGAAATTTTAGCTGAAAGGCTTAAAAATCATATTTCACAGAAAATTGAATACGATTTAAATCCCCATCCGCGCCTGTTTCCAATTCACGGGTGGCGCGACGATACTCCACGCCAACACTTAAGGGTTTAGCCCATTGGTATATATAGTTGGCGCTTACACTGGCGGTTTTCTTCGTTTGTGCAGTCCCCGTATGCTCAGTAGGATTATCGATGCTATCAGCACTGTAGAAAATACTACTACGCGATGTGGCTGACCAAGCATGACGATATGCAATGGTATAACCAGTGGATTTTATAGCCTCTAATTGGTTCGTTGCAGTGAGGGCAGCATCATTGGCGGTATTTAATCCAACATAACGACCCAAGCCCTTACCGCTTGTGACAGAAAAACGGATGTCATCTGTTGCTGATAAGTTGATCTTACCAGCGACAGAAAAACCAAGCCCATTGGAGTTATCTTTAATAGTTGCTGTTTGATAGGCCAACTGACGAGCGAGCACCGAAAACGACATACTCCCCCACGACTGGGTCAGGTTATAACGAGCTACAAAATCAGGAACGGTATTATCGTCGGTGACAATACGGGTACCTCCATTGGTTGGCGTGACTGTGGTTTCAGGGTTTTCCAGCGAAAACTGCCAGTTACCGGTGGTAAAACGTACCTGGGCTTGGCGCGCAAACACAGTGCCATCTGTAGTGCCGATAAAATCCAATGTATCGGGCAGCGCGTTCACATCCATAAAGGTGGTCCAGGTTTGACCAAATAACCAACCATCGTAACTGACAAAGGCATGACGAATTTCTGGGGCATAACCATTACTGATACGCTGATCACCAATAGAGGTGCTCATCATGTCAAATTCCAGCTTACCGGTAATTTTCTTGCCATTTTCTAGGGTTGTCTCAGTACCAAAGAAAAAGCGTGATTGTCTTGCGTGTAAATCCCAAGTAGCACTTTCACTCACGCCGCCAATAGGTGTTAATGATGGCACATAAAAGTCTCGCCCTATGCCTGTACCAATCTGGCCGTCAGAAGTGTCGGACATGATGGCGTCTAATTTTAGATATCCGCCATAGGTGAGTTCTGTCGTGTCATTTAGTTTGACACCCGCATGGACATTAACAGCAGTTAGAACGGCACAAGCCGCGAGGCTGACGGTAAAAAAAGCATTGGTTTTAGTAAAGTTCATCGCCTATCTCCGTTGTCATGGATGCTGCTTCTGTGGCAGCTGTGTGTTTTTTGCTCTTTCAGACTGGAACAGCAAATGCCGTCTCTCAATGCGACCTTGGTCTAGGTTTGGGTCTAACTAGACTAAGGTCTAACTTGAAGGCATGCTTGAGCTAGGGTAGAAACTCATCCTATAACTAGATAACCGCCGACGGGGAAAGAAGATGACACACGCCAATGTTTACCCAGTAAGTGAACGCGCGAAGGCGCGCACTTGGGTTACCGATGCGCAATACCAAGCCATGTATCAAGAGTCTGTGGAGAATCCAGACGCATTTTGGGCGAAACACGGTCAACGTCTGAATTGGTTCACACCATTTAGCAAAGTGAAAGACACCAGCTTCGAGCTTGGTGACGTCCATGTAAACTGGTTTAGCGACGGCACTTTAAATGCCAGCTACAACTGCCTCGACCGCCATCTCCCAGCCAAAGCCAACCAAGTGGCGTACTACTGGGAAGGGGATGAACCCGGCGTGCAAAAGGCAGTAACCTACCAAGAGTTGTATGACGAAGTCTGCCAACTTGCCAACGGTATGCGTGAACTGGGCGTGGGCAAAGGCGATCGCGTTACTATTTACCTGCCGATGATCCCGCAAGCCGCGGTGGCATTGTTAGCATGCGCACGTATCGGTGCAATTCACTCGGTGGTTTTTGCAGGCTTTTCCCCAGATGCCTTAGGGAGCCGTATTGTTGACTGTAATTCAAAACTTGTGATAACCGCAGACCAAGCAGCTCGCGGTTCACGACTGACCGCGCTTAAAGACAATACTGATCAAGCCATCGCCCATTTAGGCAGCGAAAACCCAGTACAACACGTGATTGTGGTAAAGCACGTCGGCCAACCGATTGACGACCACCCAGGTCGTGACGTCTGGTATCACGAGTTATTGGCTCGCCAAGCGAAAACATGCGAACCCGAAGTGATGAACGCTGAAGACCCATTGTTTATCCTTTATACTTCAGGCTCAACCGGTAAGCCGAAAGGTGTATTACATACCACCGGTGGCTATATGGTTTGGGCATCGATGACGCACCACTATGTATTTGATTATCACGACGGTGATGTCTATTGGTGTGCTGCCGATGTTGGTTGGGTCACAGGCCACACTTATATCGTGTACGGCCCGCTGGCCAATGGTGCAACGAGTGTAATGTTCGAAGGCGTTCCAACCTATCCAAGCGTAAAACGCATCGCGCAAATCGTTGATAAATACCAAGTCAACATTTTATACACAGCGCCAACCGCCATTCGCGCATTAATGGCTCACGGCACTGCACCGGTGGAAGGTTGCGATTTATCGTCCCTGCAGGTTTTGGGCTCGGTGGGGGAACCCATCAATCCAGAAGCCTGGCACTGGTATCATGAGCAGGTCGGTAAACACAACTGCCCTATCGTTGATACGTGGTGGCAAACCGAAACTGGGGGCGCGCTTATCACGCCTCTGCCTGGCGCCACTGCATTAAAACCAGGTTCTGCTACACGACCATTCTTTGGTGTCAAACCGGCGATTGTCGATAACGAGGGGAATCTACTAACGGGCGCCTGTGAAGGTAACTTAGTGCTACTCGATAGCTGGCCAGGTCAAATGCGCACCGTGTTCGGTGATCACGACCGGTTTGAACAAACCTACTTCTCCACCTACCGTGGCATGTATTTTACCGGCGATGGTGCGAAACGCGATGAAGATGGGTATTACTGGTTAACGGGCCGTGTCGATGACGTATTAAACGTATCGGGTCACCGCTTAGGTACCGCTGAAATTGAAAGTTGCTTGGTGGCGCACGAAGCCATTGCAGAAGCTGCGGTTGTGGGTTATCCACATGACCTTAAGGGCCAAGGCATCTATGTGTTTATCGCGCCACGCGTTGGCGTTGAACCTTCGGATGATTTGACCAAGGCCGTACGCGAATGGGTACGCAAGGAGATCTCACCCATTGCAACGCCAGATATTATCCAATGGGCGCCTGGCTTACCAAAAACCCGTTCAGGTAAAATCATGCGCCGGATCTTGCGTAAAATTGCCGCCAATGAGTTTGACTCTTTAGGCGATATCTCGACCTTGGCCGATCCATCAGTGGTCGAGCACTTGATTAATCACCGAGTCAATAAGTAATAGTGCATAAGACCATAAGTGGATCAACCGCTTATGGTCTTTTATTCTGGACATATAACCCAGTGCTTTGTACCCTTCAATGACACTTATCGTCACTTTGGACTTGTTATGGCTACTTTGATAATCGCTGACGATCACCCGCTTTTTCGCAATGCGCTGGTAAATGCCATCAGTAACACCTTTGTGACCAAGGCCACTATCGAGACCGATAGTTTTGATACCACGGTCACGGCGCTGGAACAGCACCCTGAAGTCGACTTGTTATTACTTGATTTACATATGCCGGGAAACTGCGGTTTTCTGGGATTAATTCAACTTCGAAAATCGTTTCCAACGCTACCTATTGTGGTGATTTCAGCCAGTGACGATGCGGATGTCATTAAACGGGTGATGAATTTTGGGGCATCGGCTTACGTGCCCAAGTCAGCGCACCCCGTTGAAATTGGCAATGCGTTAAATGCGGTGTTGGCAGGTGATGTCTGGCTTCCGGAAAAATATCAACACTTGCTCAAAGAAACACAAGGGCAGCAACAGGATTTGGACTTGGCCGCCAAAATTGCGCAACTAACAGCGCAGCAATACAAAGTGTTGTACTACTTGACCGAAGGTTGGCTCAACAAACAAATTGCCTACGATCTTAATATCTCTGAGGCCACGGTTAAGGCACATATGACGGCGATTTTCCGAAAATTAGGCGTGACTAACCGCACGCAAGTGGTGATCCAAGCGCAACGATTACAGCTCGAACCACCCGCTGAACGCGATCTGCAACGTTCGTCTTAGCCGATTGTTTGCAATAACGCAGCAACATCAATGGGGTCTATTTGCTCTGGAGCCAAGAACTCATAAGCAAAAAACAAATAGACTTTTTGCTCCACAAACACCCGAAATAAATCGACGTCGATATGCTGATCACGCGCCATCCCGGCCATAATACGTAACGATTCAGACAAGGTTTTGGCTTTTTTGTAGGGCCTATCTGCCGCTGTCAGTGCTTCAAAAATATCAGCAATCGCCATGATCCTTGCCTGCACGGACATCTGCTGACCGGTCAAGCCCCGCGGATAACCGCTACCGTCCATTTTTTCATGATGGCCGCCGGCATACTCAGGAACGTTTTTCAAATGCTTAGGAAATGGCAAAGACTCCAGCATTTGGATGGTGACATCGATATGGCGATTAATGATACGTCGCTCTTCGTGATTTAAGGTGCCACGTTCAATACACAGGTTACTCACCTCTTGTGGCGTTAACACCGATTGCGGCACGCCGGCTATTTCAATTTGATAACGCGAGGCAATATCGCGCACCCGCTTTTGCAACTCCCACGACATAAATTCGCCACCGATATTGGCGTGTTGCAAAAATTTTAGATCCATTCGTAACTGATCGAGCAATTCATCCCGGCTGTGGCTGTCGATGGTAGTGTCATACATGATGTCACGCTTGGCCACTTCGAACCGCGCCTCCACCAAAGCGATACTGTCATGCAAGCCATGAAGTTTGGTGGCTTTGTCCATCACATATTCGGGGGTGGTGATTTTGCCGCAATCATGAAGCCAAGCGGCAACAGACAACTCATGGACATCGGCGTCATTCATCGAAAATGCAGCAAGCGGGCCGTGTTTGATCTCACTACAGGCTTTAGCCAGCATCATGGTGATGGCCGGTACGCGCCGACAATGGCCGGCGGTATACGGAGATTTCTCATCGATGGCATTGGCTAATAATCGGGTCAGCGCATTAAATAAGGTTTCTAAATCTGTTACTAGCTGCTGATTGGTCATCACCATGGCCGCCAGCGATGACAAGGCGATGACGATACGCTGGATGTGTTTAGGAAAGGGTTGAACCTCACCATTCTGGTCTAAACAATTGACCAGTTGCAGCACTCCCGTCACTTCACGTTGATGATCAAGTAAAGGCACAGTAAACATCGACTGTGTGCGGTACTGCATTTTTTCATCAAACTCACGGGCACGCTGTTGATTAACAAACGGGCTTTGATAGACATCGTCAATGGCCAAGGGTTCTTTGCGAAACGCGCTGATTGCCACAATGGCACTGTGATTCGGCTGACCATCCAACAACAACGGAATATCTGGAAACGCGATTTGACAGTCAGAGGTGCCCCCTTGATGCAACCCCAAACTTTGGTTGAGTAAGGTGGCAAATTGCAAGCTACCATGCTCACTCATCCGATAAATGGTGCCGCCATCGGCACCACTCATTTTTTGAGCGCTTTGCAGAATTTGTTCAAGTAACGCCGCTTGGTCTTTTTGCCGAGCAAGGGCTAAACCAATTTCGACAAAATACTCTATTTGTTCAAGATTTTGAGGATAATCCATGCAAGGCCTCAACACGGCAGCCTTTTTTTAGCAACTGCTAAGGTTTTAAACCGGATAGGCCGCTTTTGCAATTGAAACCCACACCACAGTGCAAGATTAATCCAATTGCCAGCAACGCTGAACGGACCTGCGCCAGCATGGCGCAGGTGGCTAGCCAGAGCGGACGAGTCTGGTTGAGGCTAGCACATCGAGTAACCGTTATTCCTCAGACGCCTGTGGTTGCTCGGCGTCGGTCGCTGGATTGGCATAAATTTCCGTCATAAAAATTTGCCAAAACGCCAAAAACAGCGCTGCGACTAAGGGCCCAAGCACAAACCCATGCATCCCAAACAAACTAATGCCGCCGATGGTTGAAAACAGCACCAAATAATCCGGTAACTTGGTATCTCGCCCTACCAATAAGGGGCGCAAGATGTTATCCGCAAGGCCAATTACAATGGCGCCGTATGCCATTAAGATAGTCGCCGATGTGTAATTTCCCGTGGCGTATAAATACAGACTGACCGGCAACCAAACTAACGCCGCCCCGACAGCAGGCAATAAACTTAAAACGGTCATCAGCACGCCCCACAACAATGGCGCGGGGATATCTAACAGATAAAAGATGATCCCCCCCAAAGCGCCCTGCACCATCGCCACCACCAAGTTGCCCTTTACTGTAGCGCGCGTGACTTCGGCGAATTTATCCAGCAAATGCTGTTCTCGATCATCACCCAACGGCAATGCCTGAATAATGAGGCGTACCAAGGATGGACCATCTTTTAGTAAAAAGAAGGCAAGATACAGCATCAATGCCATTTGCAAAAAAACCGATGCCGCATTTTGGCCTATCGCCAACATCTCGCTAGCGAGCACTTTACTACCAGCCATGGCCAATTCACTCAACTTGGTTTTTAAGTTGTCGGTATTAATACCCAGTTCCTGCAACGCACTGATAAAGCTTGGAAAAGCCGCTTTTACCGTGTCAATCCATTTCGCAGGGTCAATCTCGCCAGATTGAACGCGGGCATAAAAGGCAATCGCGTCCTGCACCAAGGACGAACCCAAGGCTAACAACGGCAGAAGCACCATCAGCATCATGGTGGTTAGCGTGAGCAATGCCATCAAGCCTGGTCGTGGCGATACGTGCTGCAAAAACCATTGCTGCAACGGATAAAAGATCACCGACAAGGCGCAAGCCCAAAAAATTGCAGTCCATAAAGGCAACATCAACCAGGCAAAGGCAAAAGTAACGAGCACCAAGAGTGAGATAAAGAATCGACGTTCCATCAGCGCGTGCATAGGGTCATCCGTTAGTTAGAAAGTGCTCTAAGTTTCAATGATTTAAGTGTTGCGCGCAAGGCTGCAGGTTTAATTGGCTTGGCCAGAAATACAATGTCCTGTTGCTTCGCTTGAGAGGGCAAGGTTGGATCTGGCGCCGCCGAGACTAAAATGGCGGCGATGTGCGGCCAGCGCTGCCGTAACTGTAGGCACCACTGCAAGCCATTCATAGGTTGATTCAGCTGATAGTCGATGATCACGATATCAGGCTCTGCAAGATCCGCAGCAATCAGCAGCGGATCGGTATACGCGCTGACCGTTCCTTCTTGCCACTGCTCGAGCAAGGTAGTGAGCGCCGCCAAATTAGCCGCTTCATCATCAATACAAAGAATGTGCACGCCGCTTACCGGACGCTGTATCTGCATTGAATGCTCTGTGTCCTGCGGACTCGTTCCCGGCGCTGTACAAGGATGCAATTGGATCCGAAAGCAGCTGCCTTTGCCCACGACCGAACGGACATCCAACCGATGCCCCAAGGCTTTGGCCATGCGCTGCACCACCCCTAAGCCTAAACCTACCCCTGACTGACCACGAGCGGTTTGCTGCACGCGATAAAAATCTTGGAAAATCATCGACAACTCGTGTTCAGGCATGCCAGGTCCTGTATCCCAAATCTCTAACCAGATCGCAGCCCCCTGACGACGACATCCCAGTAACACCTTGCCGGAGGCGGTGTATTTGATGGCGTTACTTAATAAATTTTGCACGATACGTCGTAAATACGTGGCGTGACTGGTAACCCAATACCCACCGGGGCGAACTCGCAGCTGCAAGCCTTTTTGCTGCGCCAGCAGTCCCATCTCATCGGCTAATTGCGAGACCATGGTGGCTAAATCCACAGCGCCATGTTGGATATCTAGTTTCCCTTCATCTAACCTGGCAATATCCAGCAAGGTCGCCATTAAATCCTCGGTTGCTTTGAGCGAATTCTCTAATTGCACCAACGCACGTTCTGCGGGCGCTTGCACCTGACCATGCAAGGACGCGGCAAATAAACGCGCTGCGTTTAATGGCTGCAAAATATCGTGACTTGTCAGTGCTAGGAATCGGGTTTTTGAGGCATTCGCCGCTTCGGCTTCGGCTTTGGCGTGCAACAATTGTTGCTCAGTCTCGGCGCGCAGTTGGTTTTCCGCTCGAAGCTCATCATTGATTTGACTGATCTGGGCGGTACGCTCTTGCACCCGCTGTTCGAGCAAGGTTTTGGCCGCAGCCAGTTCTTGTAGCGCCTGTACATGCTCGGTGATATCGGTAAAGCTGGTGACAAATCCGCCACCGGGGATTGGATTGCCACTGATCTCAATCACACGACCATCTGGCCGCAAGCGCTGAAAGACGTGGGTTGTGCCATTTTTCATATGCGCCAATCGTTTGGCGACATGTTCATCAGCCGAGCCTGGACCACAAAGACCACGTTCAGCGTTAAAACGAACAATATCTGCAATAGGCCGCCCGACACGGATCAACCCCTCTGGGTAATCAAACATCGTCAAATATTGCTTGTTCCATGCGACGAGCTGCAGATCGCGGTCTACTACCGAGACACCTTGCGATAAATTCTCGAGAGTTGAAAAAAGGATTTTCCGCGAGAACTGGATCGCCTGACGCGTATCATCAAACAGTGTCACCACATCTTCGAAGGCGAGCTCGCGCCCATCCAGCACCGCTTTGACAATACCCGAGGCTGAACTTGAACCGATAACACCGGCCAATTCACGTTCGACATGTCGCACAAAAGTGAGCGCCGGCGATAAGGACGGTGCAGGTCTTTCAAAACGCTGGCTATATTCTGCCAGCGATTCACTGGCACGTTGGGTGCCGACAAAGCGCTCCAGCAAGGTCATCAAGTCGGCATTGCTGGCGTTGTTCCGGCCTAAGGTTTTTTGCTCATCAGGTAGCGGCTGCAAAGGTCTGACAAAGGCGCCCGCCTGCAGCCTATCTTGCAATTTAGCATGGCTGAAAACAGACACGACCAGATAGGCAAGGACATTGGCGCCGAGTGAAAACAACACGCCATGCGACAGCGTATCGAGTTGCACACCCAATAACGCGGTGGGTTTTAGCCACGCTATACCAAACACGCCGAATTCAACTATTGTCGATTGCACGACTTGCGCATGAACCAGCTGCGGTAACATCAAACAAAAAAACCACAACCCAACCCCCAGCGTAAGGCCTGCATAAACGCCAAACCCGTGGCCACGCCGCCAATACAGACCACCGATCACCGCAGGAGCCAGTTGGATCACGAGCGCAAACGCCAACAGCCCGGTTTCTGCTAGTTCATAATGGCGCGCGAAGACGCTGTAGAACCCATAGGACAACACCATCACCAGTAAAATCATGGCGCGACGGACACGCAGGATCAATTGACTGTAGTCATGACCAAAGCCTTGATGTTGTCGCCTGCGCAAAATGGCGGGCATCACCACATCATTAGAAATCATGATGCCAAGGGCTAAGGTTGCAATGATGATCATCGAGGTAGCTGCGGAGAACCCTCCCACAAACACCAGACCGGTCAAAAAGTCCCACTGCATCGCCGACGGGATTTGTAACACAAAACTGTCGGCATGCTGTGTGCTATTTGGGAAAATCTGTAAGCCTGCCATGGCAATCGGCGGCACCACTAAGGTCACCGCGATTAAATACATCACTAAGAAAAAGCGAGCTTGGTACAGCTGCTGAGGGTGCTGATTTTCAACAAACGTGACATGAAACTGCCGCGGTAGTAAAAAGATCGCCACCGCAGCAAGCAGTGTTTTGGTAAAAAAACCAAGAGTAAGCCCCTGCGCCGAGACGTGCGGCTGATGAGCAAAAAATTGTTCAAAGTAATTCACATCTTGCGGTTGCAACACGAGGACCACGGTCAATGCCAGCGCCACCAAGGCTACTAGTTTGACGACAGACTCAAACGCCACGGTCGTCAACAAACCGCGGTTTCTTTCTGTTAAGGCGAGTTTACGGCTACCAAACAGCATGGCAAACAACGCCATCGCCAGCGCACTCCAAAGCGCCGGATCTTGATACCACAGCAGCAACTGATGATGAGAAGGCACTAGCACTTGATACGAGTTTGCTACCGCTTTTAGTTGGAGTGCCACATAAGGCACCACCACAATCAAACATACCAAAGCGGTCACCGCGGCAATACCGTGCCGTTTGCCGTAGCGAGCACTGATAAAATCGGTCAAGGATGTGGCATTGTGTTGCCGAGACACTAACAACAGCTTGCGAAGCACAGGAAACCCTAGCAGATACATCAAAATAGGGCCAAGGTAGATAGGTACGTAATCTAAACCGGAATTAACCGCCGAGCCCACAGCACCGTAATAAGTCCACGACGTGCAATACACCGTCAACGCCAAGGAGTAGACCATCATCTGCGACTTTGGTCGAAACGCGCCATGACGCTCCGCCCAATTGGCTAAAGCAAACATGGCGCCTATATAGGCAAAAGCCAGTAAAACTATCCACCACGTCGTCACATTTCACGCCTTTTCATCTGCTTAGACCTCCTTCAGTCTCGACAAAATTACAGACGACTGTCAATGGCTAAGCCTGGAAAACCATCGATTGCACAAGCACTTCGACTAAAGTCGGGCTGGTCGGCTACCGCAAACTGGCTATTGTGTAAGCAAGTGCTTTTGTAAGCACGCAGGGTGAAAAACACAACATAACGACAATAACGACGAGGAGACAGCGATGGCGTTTCAAAGCTCAGATCAAGCCAATGCCTATTGGCGCGAGAACTTAAGCTTGATGCTCAAACTGTTAGCAATTTGGTTTGCCGTATCTTTTGGTGCCGGCATTCTGTTTGTTGACGCACTTAACACCATTCAACTATTCGGCTTCAAGCTTGGCTTCTTCTTTGCCCAGCAAGGCTCGATTTATGCCTTCGTGCTGCTGATTTTTGTATACGTCTACAAAATGAATCAGCTCGATCAGAAATACAACGTGCACGAAGAATAAGGAGCACGCGATGGATCTGAAAATGATGACGTATTTGATGGTGGGTGCAACCTTCGTGTTGTACACCGCTATCGCTATTTGGGCCCGTGCCGGTTCAACCAAAGAGTTTTATGTCGCAGGCGGGGGCGTCTCTCCGATGGCCAACGGTATGGCGACCGCCGCAGACTGGATGTCTGCAGCGTCCTTTATCTCCATGGCTGGCCTCATTTCGTTTATGGGATATGACGGCTCTGTGTACTTAATGGGCTGGACCGGTGGCTATGTGTTGTTGGCGCTGTGTTTAGCGCCCTATTTACGCAAATTTGGTAAATTCACTGTGCCCGATTTTATCGGCGACCGCTATTACTCACAAACGGCCCGCACCGTGGCGGTGGTCTGCGCCATTTTGATATCGTTCACCTATGTGGCAGGTCAAATGCGCGGTGTTGGCGTGGTGTTTAGCCGTTTCTTAGAAGTTCCCATCGATATCGGCGTCATTATTGGTATGGCGGTGGTGTTTTTCTACGCGGTCTTAGGCGGCATGAAAGGCATTACTTACACCCAAGTGGCCCAATACGTGGTGCTGATTTTTGCTTATTTGGTACCTGCTATTTTCATTTCACTGATGATCACCGGCAACCCTATCCCACAATTGGGTTTTGGAAGCACCATTGAAGGGACAGACACCTACCTACTCGATAAACTTGATGGTTTATCGAAAGAGTTAGGCTTTGCCTTATATACAGATGGCACCAAGTCAATGGCCGATGTGTTCTGTATCACCGCCGCACTGATGGTCGGTACTGCTGGTTTACCTCACGTGATTGTGCGTTTCTTTACCGTACCACGGGTACGTGATGCCCGCACTAGTGCTGGCTGGGCATTGATTTTCATCATGATTTTGTACACAACAGCCCCATCGATTGGTGCGTTTGCTCGCTACAACATGATCAACACCATCAATGGCCCTGATCAACAAGGCACCTTAGTCAGCGAAACGCCACAGTGGATCAGTAACTGGCAAAAAACTGGCCTCATCAAGCACGAAGACAAAAATGGCGACGGCAAAATGTTCTACTCAGGCGATGCCCGCAATGAGATGACCATTGACCGCGACATTATGGTGCTGGCCAACCCAGAGATCGCCAAGCTACCAAACTGGGTCATCGCATTGGTTGCTGCAGGTGCTATCGCGGCAGCATTGTCCACCGCGGCTGGCTTATTGTTGGTGATTTCAACGGCGATCTCACACGACTTGCTGAAACGCAATTTGATGCCAAACATCTCAGAGAAATCTGAACTGCGTTGGGCGCGTGGTGCGGCGGCGGGTGCGATAATGGTCGCTGGGTATTTGGGGATTAATCCACCTGGCTTTGTGGCGGAAGTGGTCGCCTTTGCCTTCGGCTTAGCGGCTGCGAGCTTCTTCCCAGCGATTGTCATGGGTATTTTCAACAAGAAAATGAATAAAGAAGGCGCCATCGCCGGTATGTTGGCAGGCGTGATCTTTACTGTAGGTTACATCCTGTACTTCAAAGGTATCTTTATCACCCCGCTGGCTCCGAACAAACCTGAAAACTGGCTGTTTGGCATCTCTCCAGAAGGTATCGGTACCGTCGGCGCCGTGATCAACGTGCTCGTCGCGCTGACCGTCAGCAAGTTCACCAAAGAAGTACCACAAGACGTGCAAGACTTGGTTGAGCAGATTCGCTTCCCCAAAGGGGCCGGCGAAGCCACTCACCACTAAGTGGCCTTGGCAGGATGATTGTAAACCTTGAGTAGATAACTATCTTCAAAGGCTTTGCAAGCCATCAGGTTAAAACCACCCACCATCAAGGCCCAACACTGTTGGGCCTTGCTACACGCTCGGAGGCGACATGCGACAAGTGCCTATTCAACAAGAACTGCAGCAGTTTTTGGCCACAACACCACCCTGCGCTCAGCTCAGTGTCCATGCCCTTCAGCTGTTGTATCAGCACGCAGAACTTCGTTTTTTTGCCGCCAACCGCGAAGTACCTCAACCTTATTTAGGCTTGGTCTTTTCCGGGACCTTTTCAATGGTCGACATCGCCCTGCCATGGCAAGCCCACGATTTTTTTGGTGCATCGATCAGCGGCTTAACCAATAGACCGATAGTGACGAACCAAAGTGGTATCGTCATTAGCTGGCCAAGCGCCGCACTGCAAGGCGACGACTTTGCGCCACTGTGGGATTTTTTCCGTGCCCAACGTGATGAACAACTGCACCTCTTAGCTCGCGAGGCACCACTATTGCGCCCCATTGAGGTGATTTGCCATGAAGGTGTCTATTACTGTAAACCCAGCGATACTATCCAGCACGCCGCATATCAGATGACCGAGGCTCAAGTGTCGGCGCTGGTGGTGATGGACGGCAATAACGCCGTCGGCATGCTAACCGACCGCGACCTGCGTCGTCGCGTTGTGCTTGTTGCACGCTCGGTCTTCGACCCAGTCTCTAGCATCATGAGCAGCCCATTGATTGCGATGCCACATGACACGCCCGCGTTCTTGGCGATGCAAACCATGTTTAGCCGGCACATCCATCATCTACCGGTGACCAAACATGGTCAGCTCTATGGCATGGTCACACGCACGGACTTCTTACGTGCTGAACAGCAGCACCCGCTGTTTTTGGTGCGGGACATCCAGAAACAAACTAGCCGCGATGGGTTAATCACCACGGCAGCTCGTTTACAAGAGTTGATTCGGCACATGAACGCCGGTGGTGCCAGCGCCCTGGAAGTGTCGGTTAGCTTAACCTCGGTCTTTGACGCTATAACCCGTCAAGCTATCGCCTTGACAGTTGAGCAGCTTGGCCCGGCGCCTTGTTTATTTAGTTGGGTTTGTTTTGGTTCACAAGCCCGAGGCGACATGCTTCCGGGGGCCGATCAAGACAATGCGCTGATTATCGAACGAGAATTACCGCACGACGCTACGGATTATTTTCAGCAGTTAGCGCATCATGTCATCGACATCTTGGAGGCCTGTGGTCAACCGCGTTGCCCTGGCAATATGATGGCGACCAACCCGCAGCTGTGTTTAAGCCTGCATGCTTGGTCAGAACGCTTTCGCCAGATGCTCAATCGCCCCACCCCACAAGCGCTGCTGGATGCGACAATTTTGCTGGATATTCGCTTAATTGATGGCAGCCAAGCCCTATTAAATGCATTACAGCAAGACATTAAACAGCAGCGGCCGCGCAGCGATCTGTTTATTCGTTTATTGGCACTGCAAGCAGTCGCCACTCCTCCACCGCTTGGACTTTTAAACCATTTTATCTTGGACCACACAGGGGAGCAGCAACCGGGGCTTGAACTTAAGAAACGTGGCACCGCCTTGATCCAAGATCTGGTGCGGGTTTATTGTCTAGCACAGAACATCGATCACGTTAGTTTGGCAGATCGCCTCGAGCAGTTGGTGCAACAGTCGGTGCTCAGCGCGAAAGACCGCGATGACTTGCTCGCGTCCTGGCAAGTACTACAAGACTTGCGCTGGCAAGTACAACGCCAACAATTAGAACGCAGCGAGCCGCTGTCAAATTGGCAAAACCCTGCGCAACTTAACGTGCTACACCGCCATCAATTAAAGGATGTGTTTAAGGTCATTCGCGAGCATCAACAACGCTTAAAACAACGCTTCGGACGAGATCTATGAAGCATTGGCTCCATTTTTTCCGTCAGACTTCAACAGCTGAATTACAACACTTTATCGACGCGATGCCCGCAGCAAACCGTCGTGCTTGTGACTGCGATTTCGTGGTGTTGGATGTTGAAACCACCGGCTTGAACCCAAAACGCGATCATATTATTAGTCTTGGCGCGGTGCGCGTGTCACACCAGACCATCCGGCCTGCCAACACACTTGCACAAGTCTGGCAAAGCCCATTGTCCGTTGGTGACAGTGCGTTAGTGCATGGTATCACCGACGAGCAGCTGCTAGATGGCGCGGCACCAGGGGATGCGCTGACTGAGTTTTTTCAATTTGCCCAAGGCGCGCAACTGGTGGCGCACCACGCAACGATCGAGCAGCAATTCCTGCACAAAGCCTGCCTTGAATATCACGGCAACGGCTATACGGCGCCCTTTGTCGACACCTTGGCCTTAGAAAAACAGTTAGTCGCTAGGCGACACAGTGTATTGAAAAACGATGCCTATCAATTGACCGCCTGTTTAGAGCGCCATCAACTTCCCGCCATTAAAGCGCATCAAGCCTTTGAAGATGCCTTTGGTACGGCGTATTTGTTGCTAGCACAACTGGCGGAATTTGGTGATGACATCAGCCTGCAGCGCTTACGGCAACTGTCGCGTTGACGGTCAAAGCGCAGGGAGCACAGTTGCCCTCAAAGCCTATTGGCTATGAAACTGGCAGTGTATGCCGTTCGCACATAGATAGCTGACGCAGAAATCTCTGCGTTCCAGCCAAAAAAAAACCGGCGCTAGGCCGGTTCTTTTCAGCAAACACCAATTACTTGGCGCGGCTGCGGTACTCGTCAGTACGAGTATCGATTTCGATTTTGTCGCCGATCTCAACGAACGCTGGAACTGACAGTTCAAAACCAGTTTCGATTTTAGCGATTTTCATCACTTTACCTGATGTGTCGCCACGTGCTGCTGGTTCAGTGTAAGTCACTTCACGAACAACGATGGTTGGCAGGTCAACAGAGATAGCGCGCTCGCCGTAGAATACAACTGAACATGGCATTTCTGGAACCAAGTATTTCAGTGCATCTGTCATGTTGTCCGCTTCGATTTCGTACTGGTTGTACTCAGCGTCCATGAACACGTACATTGGGTCAGAGAAGTAAGAATAAGTTACTTCTTTCGTGTCCAGCATCACTTGTTCGAACTTGTCGTCAGCGCGGTACACAGTTTCAGTACCTTGGCCAGACAACAGGCCTTTTAATTTCATTTTCACAACAGCGGCGTTACGGCCTGATTTGTTGAATTCAGCTTTCTGAACAACCATTGGCTCGTTGTCGACCATGATCACGTTGCCAGCGCGAACTTCTTGAGCAGTTTTCATCATAATAGAATGTCTTCTTGTTAGGAAAAAGTGCGCGGTATTATATGCTTGTTTTTCGCAAAACGCACGAGGTTGGACGCAAGATCTTCATGCGCCGTTAATTTTCGCTGCCACTGTAGCACATAATCCGCATATTGCGACCAGTTCTGCTCAAGCAACGGCCAGACGCTGGCAAAATCAAGTTCTTGCTCCCAAGCCCCATGCATTGCACGCACCAGTGACGCTAACTCAGGTGTCGCGTCGGCTAGCATCAAATCCAAAAATGCATGCAGTTTAACCAGATGCGCTTGTTGTTCTTGCCGGTAGATTTGCCAGATAAAAGGACGCCCCGCCCAATGGGCACGAATGATGCTGTCCTCCCCCCGCACAAAGTTAAAGTCACAGACAGCAAGTAATTGATCGTACAAAGGCTGGGCGACAAAGGGCAGCACTTCAATGGCAAGACTTCGCGTCTGTACCCGTCCCTGCGCCAGCTCAGGGTAGAAGGCGATCAATTGTTCAGCCAGCGCCCCCTGCGGCACGAGCAACAAGGTTGTGCACGCGCTGTCCGATAAGTGTGCTAACCAGCTTTGAATGCCCGATTGACTGTAGCCAAACAATGAGATCTTGCGCTGGAACTGCATGGCATCCTCAACCCCCAACTGCTGCCAACATTGCTGCTGCAGCAATGGTGAATTGCGCAAGGCTTGCGCCCTTGTCAGCACATCCCCTTCCCGTAATAAACCGCCATAGTGCTGCGTAAAGCCTGGAAAATAGAAGTACTTCTTCATCGGACTGCCGGCTTGAGGGGATGCCAGCCAATGACAGTCAGCCGCCCACGCTTCCGCGGTCAGATACTCCAGATTAATCCAAAGCGGTGGCACCGCATGTTGTGCGCAGAAGCTCAAATAACTGGCCGGCAACTGACAAGCAAATGCCTCAATCAACACATCAGGCTGATCCAATGGCAGCGGCGTCAGCGCATCATGCCAACGTCCGACCTGCACGCCTTGTATCTGTTGCTCATCCAAGGTGGGGTTGACCTCGGGACAAATCCGTTGAAACGATGCTAAATCATCGACATATAACACAACATCATGTTGTAACTCATGGTTAAGCTGACGAGCTAATCGCCAACAAATGCCAATATCACCAAAGTTATCGACGACAGTACAGAAAATAGTAAATTGCATGTGTATCTCAATCAGAGCCGAACCGGCTTGGGGTCGTAGAGGTTAAGCTGCGGGAGATTCGGGGGGATCCAGCCGGAACAAACCGGATTCGCCGCGAAAATCACCTATCAACCAAATCTGTTGAAAGGGATGCTGTCTTGGTCGCCACAGCAGTTGTTGGCACCGCCGAAAATCCTCGGCCCGCCAGTGAGGATTAGCATTTCGAATCACCAGCCACACCCGTTCACTGTCGTAATGCTTGGTCGCCTTTTTACCTATCAGACGATTTAACGACGCCATTAATCGCTCAGAGGCCGGCACCTGCGACAACGCCAGTAACGCCTGTTCCGTTTCTGACGAGAGTGAACGTCCAAGCACCTGCATCGCTTCGACTTCACTGCCGTACAGATGCGCTATTTCAAGGTCAAGTCGAACCCCTTCGAAATAACAACTCACATCGGGTTTTGCCGGTTGATTGTGCCAAATATGCTGCATTTGTTGATGAAATTGTCGTTGATACAACCGCATGAAAAGCCGTGCTGCTTCATGTTCTAATTGTACTTTTTCAATTTGCTGAGCGTTCAAAACAGCACCCGATGCTAACTAATATGAAATGGCCACACAGTGCGGCACTCAAAGACGATGCGCTTACGCAAGAAGTGTAATCGAATTCAAAAGGCAAAAACACCTTCCTCATGCAACGACATAGGCAGTGATAGACAACGCCGCAGCACCGATGACGAACAAGGAGAAGCCAACAGAACGGGAGCAAAAACTCGACGTCGCCACGAGCAACAGCCATGCTGCGGCAAAGGGCGATTCGATGAGCCATAACCAAGGCGCTAACAGCAGCAGGCTCACGCCAAACCACATCAGGTGAAGACGCCAGATGGTCTGAGTGGGCCAGAGTAGACGCAACGACAAGGCATACTGCTTACCAAATTCAACAAACGCATAAAACAGGTGCAAACAAGCAAATGCCATCGTGCATAGCATGCTCCAGACAAACACTTGGTCAAAACGTTGCCACTGACAAAACACTATCAAACACAACAAGGCAGGTACTGCACCTTGACCACGCCAAGACTTGGTTATAAATCCAATCAACAGCGAGCGACTTGAAAACCTTTGCTGCTGTTTAGCCGCCAAAGCCTTGCCCCCTGATGCCACCATTTGCCAGCACAGCCATTCCACCAGCAACAGGACAGGAAGCAAGCCAAAGTGACTGTTGGATAACCAAGGTAACGTACAAAGACTGATCACAAAAGGGCAATAGCGCACAGATAACAGCGCCAATAACGCTACTAACACTAACCACACGCTAAACATGGGCCATGCCAAAGCACCATTGGCGAACCCCAGCGCCAGGCCAAATGCCAGCAAAGACCATATCCAAAACGGCCATTGACTTAACAATGCAGGCAGCCACTGCAACACCCTCTGTTGCGAGGGCGTAGGCCATAACAACTGCCACCCCCACCGCTGCGCGGAGGTTGGTGCAGGCAAGCGACCAATACTTTGCCAGCAAAGCAAAGCCACGACTAAGGCATGGAGCTCTGAAGAGGCGTCATAACCGGGTTCTAACAAACGCAAGATTGGTAACGGCAAAATCAGCAGCAAAGGCACAAAAGCGACTTGCAGCCAGACCGCGGCACTGCCAAACAACACCTGCAGCTGCTGCAATCGCAGCACGTTTTGTCGGTAGACCCATTGGCAGGCAAAGCGTGTCGCAGATACCATTGTTAACCTGCAAAGCTTGGCGTGCACAGCCCCGAACTCGACAACTGCAGCGGCGTCATAGTGTCAAATAACGGGTGATGTTGATGGCTAACGACCATCGTTAAGTCCGCCGTATGCGTTGATAATATTGTGGTCAGAAACTCACAGGCGGCGTCATCTAAGCCGTTAAAGGGTTCATCTAATAATACAATCGGCACTGGCCTTGACAGCGCCAATAGCAACGATAACTTTTTGCGTTGCCCCACGGAGGCATGTTGCCAGGTTTGAGATTGCACATTCTGCAAGGCAAACCCTGCGACAAGGGCGTCAACATGAGCATCCACATAACTGTGTTGCCAATAGCGTAAAATGGCAGCGAAACTTAAAAATGGCGGAAATTCAATCGCATCAGCGCTGATGCCAATTTGTGCACGCATGATTGCTGGGGTTAATTGTTCACCCTGCCACAGCATTCGTCCCCGGTTTGCGGCTTCAAGGCCGGCAATACAACGCAACAAGGTGGATTTACCTGAGCCATTTGGTCCTTGCAGCCAATAGCGGCCATGTTCGAATGTGGCAGAAAAATCCACAAACAACGGCCGCTCAGGATATCCCTTGTCCATGTGTTCAATCTGCAACATCAAACCATCTCCAGCACAACGGGCAACACAGACAGAGCGAGTAAGGCCCCCATCCCACGGTTGAAGCTGATCTGTGCCTGTGCAGAGGACAAGCGCTGTTGCAGCAAAGCGCCGCAGCTCAACCACAATCCGACACATGGAAAAGCGACCAACAAAAAGGCTCCGCTGACAGCGAGCACACTGTTGAGCATTGCTTGTTGTTGACTAAATGCCGCAATAGCCCCCGAGGCCATGATCCATGCTTTCCCATTCACCCATTGAAAGGCGGCGGCTTGCCAAAATGTCATCGGGCGACGCTCAGGCCCCGCTAGTTGTCGTGGCGACGTTGTGGCGATTGCCCATGCCAAGTACAACAAATAACCAATACCCACAAGCTTAACCAAGGTATGTAACCACGGCAGCTGGGCGAAAATCACATCAAAGCCTAACCCGACCAACAGCACCATGGTTGGAAAGCCAAGGCAAATGCCAAACAAATGCGGCAAACTAGCGCGAATGCCATAATTCAAACCTGACGATAACATCATCAAGTTGTTGGGACCTGGGGTTATGGTGCTGGAGAACGCAAAAAACAGCGCCGCAATAAACACATCAAGCATGAATTCGCCTTACAAAGCTGGGTTTCATCCATCATTTCAACACCTTCACATCAGCCATGCTGGTCGACAGTGGCTTCGCATCAAGGTTCACCTTCAAAAAAGGTGCCCTAGGCATGTAGCGATGGCAAGTGGCAAGTTGCTAGCAAATGTAAAAAAGCCGGCAGAAGCCGGCTTTTGCTAGGAGTGCTGTGCGTTATGCATCGACAAAGGTGTCACGCAAGGCAACAGTGCGGTTAAACACTAACCGGTCAGCACTAAAATCTTGGTTGTCCGCGCAATAATAACCTTCACGTTCAAACTGATACGCAAGCTCTGCCGGCGCTTGCGCCAGAGATGGCTCGACCACCCCCTGTTTAACGACCAACGACTCTGGGTTAATCACTTGGATAAAATCATCCGCTGCCGCAGGGTTCGCTACGCTAAATAAGCGATCGTAGATACGAAACTCCGCAGGCTTGGCCTGGCTTGCTTCAACCCAGTGAATAACACCACGCACTTTACGACCGTCAGCTGGATTTTTCCCTAAGGTTTCAGGGTCATACGAACAAATCAGTTCGATAATGTTGCCGGCGTCGTCTTTGATGACTTCATCGGCGCGAATCACATAGGCACCACGTAAACGAACTTCACCGCCAGTGACCATCCGTTTGTAATGCTTATTGGCTTCTTCACGGAAATCCGCACGATCAATCCACAAGGTTTTACCAAACGGCACTTGACGTGTGCCTTTGCTTTCATCTTTTGGATGATTCGACACGTTCAGCCACTCGACTGAATCTGACGGATAGTTGCTCAAAGTCACTTTCAGCGGGTCAAGCACCGCAAAGGCACGCGGCGCATTGGTGTCTAAATCTTCACGAATACAAGATTCCAATGCAGACATTTCAATGACGTTATCTTGCTTGGTAATACCAATCCGCTTGGCAAATTCACGCAGCGATGCAGGTGTGTAGCCACGACGGCGCAAACCAGCAATCGTTGGCATCCGTGGATCATCCCAGCCAGAGACATGTTTGCCTTCAACCAAGGTGTGCAGCTTACGCTTACTCATCACTTGGTATTCTAGGTTTAAACGTGAGAATTCAATCTGTTGCGGATGGCAATCAATAGTGATGTTGTCCAAAATCCAGTCGTATAAACGACGGTTGTCCTGGAACTCCAGTGTACACAAGGAATGGGTGATGCCTTCCAGCGCGTCCGAAATACAATGCGTGAAATCGTACATCGGGTAGATGCACCATTTATCGCCCGTTTGATGATGATGCGCATGTTTGATGCGGTAAATGACCGGGTCACGCATACAAATAAACGGCGACGCCATGTCTATTTTTGCGCGCAGCGAACATTCGCCTTCGTTAAATCCACCGGCACGCATTTTTTCAAATAACGTTAAGTTTTCTGCCGGGCTAGTGTCGCGATACGGGCTGTGTTTGCCAGGCTGCGTTAACGAGCCGCGGTATTCGCGCATTTGTTCTGCGTTTAAGAAGCAGACGTACGCCAAGCCTTTATTGATCAACTCAACCGCGTAGCCGTACAGTGCATCGAAATAGTCCGATGAATACCGAACCGCACCATCCCATTGGAACCCTAACCACTGCACATCGCGTTGAATCGAATTCACAAAATCGATGTTTTCTTTTTCAGGGTTGGTATCGTCAAACCGCAGGTTACATTTGCCTTGGTAATCGACGGCAATACCAAAATTTAGACAAATAGATTTGGCGTGGCCGATATGTAAATACCCATTTGGCTCGGGTGGGAAACGCGTTTGTACCGCTTGATGTTTGCCAGATGCTAAATCAGCATCGATGATTTGACGAATGAAATTGGTGGGGCGATTTTCGATGTCCGCCATAAAAATCAGATCCTTGTTAGTCATTATTGCCAATCAACGTGACGACGAAATGCGCCGACGATGGCATGGGATGGTCGCATTATAACACCCAAAGTCGGCCTGACCAGTCTTTGCAAGCAGATGGTTTATCGATGTTTTTGGGCTGCTTAAAAAAACAACGGCTGCCTAAGGCAGCCGTTCTCAACACACAAAACTATCAATAACGGGCAGGCTGATCAGGCTTGACCAGGGTACGCTTGATAAATTCGCGCAGATCATCGTTGGATGTTTTTAAATCCTCGTAGCGAAGGTACATCATATGACCACTGCGATAGCCTTTAAAACTTAACCGAGATTTCATTTTACCGCTTGGATCCAGCTGCCACATACTGTATTTGGCATCAAAATAATTGGTTGCGCCATCGTAATAGCCACTTTGGAACATCACATGTAAATAAGGGTTTTCAGCCATGGCTTGCCGCAAATTTTCACCCGTTTGATCGCCCTCGCGGTTCCATGGGTGCACCGGGCCAAACATGTTGTATTTAACCTCAGTTTTATAGTTTAAATCCGTCCGTAAATAGTGATTGATGGCCGGCGTGAAGGAATGTAGCCAACTGGTCAACTCAGCGTTGTAATCAGGGCTGACTCCCGCATCTTTGCGATCGATACCCTTATAGCGCGAATCCAAACGACCGACGGTGACCCCTTGGTCGCGCAACAATTCTTTCCAAAAGAAATCCGTTGGAATATCTAAGTTATTTTGTTCGACAGCACTTTTGTTTAAACCAGAAAAATAGGCCACCTTGTCCACAATTGCAGCGCGTTTCTCTGGCGTTAAAAACGAGCCTTGTGCTAAAGCAGGCAAGTACTCGTTTAACGTGAAGTCTTCCGATTTAGCCAAAACCTCAGTCAAATCCTGCTGTTGTAACTCCGCAGGAAGTTTTTTGTGGTACCACGCTGTCGCGGTAAAATAAGGTAAGCGGTTTGCAACATCCACCGGACCATCTCGTTTAATGCCCAGCTCGGTCGGCGACACCAACACCACGCCGTTTAGGTACATCCATTGCCGCTCTTGGAGCTCAAGCGCCAAGCCAGATACTCGGGTCGTCCCATAACTTTCGCCAATTAAATACTTAGGAGATGGCCAACGCTCGTGACGAGTCACAAAGTTTTCAATCCACGCGGCAAGGTATTTAACATCTTCATTGACGCCAAAAAACATCTTTCCTTGTTCATCACGCGACGGCATTTTGCCTTCTTTATTTGGCAACACCCGCGAATAGGCTGTATTCACTGGGTTTACAAAAACGATATCCGCAGTATCTAGAACCGAATATGGATTCGGTTTAGTGCCATAGGGCTGCAAAGGGTACCCTTCCGCATCAATGTTAATGGCGCGAGGCCCTGTGTAGGCAATCTGCATCCAAACGGAGGCTGAACCTGGCCCACCATTAAAGGAGATTAACAGCGGGCGCTTACTGCGGTCCTTAACATCACTGCGTTGGTAATAGGTATAAAACAATGTGGCAACCGGTTCTCCGTCGTCATTCCAGACCGGTTGAGTCCCCGTCTCTGCAGTGTAACGAAATGACGTACCGTTAATTTCAGTTTCATGATTGGTCATGACCACTTGGTCGACCGGAATTTCGCGGCTAACGACTTTGTCATCGGCAATGGCAGGCACAGCCAGTACCGCCAACAGAAGGCTTGATAATAGAGTTTTCTTGAACATGGATAAGGCCTCGACTAAAGATGGCTTGAGCATCGCGCGGCCAGCGTCTGGTCACAACCTTATTGCGACCAGACGCCAAAAAGTGGCGTTAGCACTTAAACTGGTTTAGCTGCTCAGATAGCTGCTCGATATGTTCAGTTAAGGTATGCATCGATTGTTTCGCGTGTTGACTCTGCGATTCCGTGTGCTGTCCTTGCTGGCGAATGCGCTGCATACTTTCGCTTAAATCGGCGATGGCCTGCCCTTGCTGCTGAGTCGAGTCTGCGACTTGGTCGTTGAGTCGGTTCATCAAGTCCAATTGATTAGATACATGCGCCAATGTTTGCAGCGTTTTGACGGTTTGATCCGCCACCATGTCACTTTCAACATTCACCTGCTGCATCGCTACCACGGCGTGTTGTAACGAGGAGGTCAGTTTTTGGATGTCTTGTTCAATCATGCCGGTCGATGATTGAGTTCGCGTTGCCAAATTTCGAACTTCCTCAGCAACCACCGCAAAGCCTCGGCCTGACTCACCTGCCCTTGCCGCCTCAATCGCGGCATTTAGAGCCAACAAATTGGTTTGATCGGCGATATTCCGGATCATTTCTAACATTTGCACTATGCCAGCGCTATCTTGCTGCACCTGATTGATTTGTGCATTGGCTTGCGCGACTAGGTCATGCACACGCTGGATCACCTTTTCAACCCCCTGTACTGAGTCGACACCGGCTTGCATCGAGGTTTTGGTCACATGGGCATTTTCGCTGGCGCCGGATGCTTGATCCGCGAGCGCATGCAACACCGAACTCATTTGACTGATGGCGGCGACCACACGTTCAGTCTCAGCTTGCTGCACTGCAACACCTTGCGTTGCGGTGCCGATAGTGTTCGAGATGGTCGAGCTCACTTGCGCGACTTCTTCATTGCTCAGTTTTACTTCACGTACCAAGCGTGCGATCTTGTCGACAAATTGATTGAACGACTGGGCAATATCATCAAACTCATTGTGTAAATCGGAGGCCAAACGTACCGTCAAATTTCCTTGACCACTTGCAAGGTCTTTTAAATTCGTGGCCAGCTGTTGAAGCGGAACCAACACCATCCGACGCGCAAACCAAGTCGTTCCCAGTGCCAAACTTAAGCCTAAAACAGTTAAAATAAGGTTTAACCGCACGGTGGAGCTGTTGAGCGACTCAATAATAGTAAATTGATTTTCTACTTTGGAGTCGCCTTCCTCCTCCATTTTTTCAAGGTAAACTAGCAACGAGGATGTGGTATTTTCAAACGTCTTGAGTCGCTCTGGGTCAGCAAGGTTTTCCAGTAAGGACTCGCGGGCACGTTCGAAGTTGTTTTGTTGTTGCTTGAGTTCAGACACGTTTGCCGGCGACATCAACCCTGCAGCTAACATTCGCCCTAGGGCCTCATTCGCCATCGCCTTGCCTTCATTTAATAATTCCATGGCATGGTTTTTGTCATCCGGTCTATCTTGCAACAAGTTGATGGCAATGATTTGTTGCTGTAAACCAATAGTCCCTTCCATCGCGCCATCAGCACTATCCCATGCAGGACCTGTCACGTACGCCAAAATTGCAGAATAATCCCTGGAACTGTTGTATGAAAAACCAGCGAGCACAATCACTAACATTACAAACAGAGCATTGATTAAATAAATAGCATGTCGAATGGTCATCACTGTTCCTTGATTAAACCCAATCATATAAACACTAGACAGGGTTTAGGCATTCGACAAGCTCAAGAAAAAGAAGGAATTAATCTGATGTATAAATTCAAAAAAAAACCGCCTTGCGGCGGTTTTTCTACTCAAACAAGTTGATTACCAACCTGTCAGTTCTTTCAGTGCTTTACCGATGTCGGCCAAGCTCTTCACTGTCTTCACGCCAGCGTCTTCTAACGCTGCAAACTTCTCATCAGCAGTACCTTTACCGCCAGAGATGATAGCACCAGCGTGACCCATACGTTTACCCGCTGGAGCTGTTACGCCTGCGATGTAAGAAACAACTGGTTTAGTCACGTGTTCTTTGATGAACGCAGCAGCTTCTTCTTCCGCAGAACCACCGATCTCACCGATCATGACGATGGCTTCAGTTTGTGGATCTGCTTGGAACAGCTTCAGGATATCAATGAAGTTTGAACCTGGGATTGGGTCACCACCGATACCAACGCACGTGGATTGGCCGAAACCGTAGTCTGTAGTTTGTTTTACTGCTTCATACGTCAAAGTGCCTGAACGTGAAACGATACCGACTTTACCTGGCAAATGGATATGACCTGGCATGATACCGATTTTACATTCACCTGGCGTGATCACGCCTGGGCAGTTTGGACCAATCAGACGTACGCCTAATTCGTCACATTTAACTTTGGCTTCCAGCATATCCATGGTTGGAATGCCTTCAGTGATACAAACGATCAGTTTGATACCGCCGTTCGCCGCTTCCAGGATAGAATCTTTACAGAAAGCCGCTGGAACGTAGATCACTGATGCTTCAGCGCCAGTGGCTTCAACCGCTTCTTTCACGGTGTTGAACACAGGTAAACCCAAGTGCGTTTGACCGCCTTTACCTGGAGTTACACCGCCAACCATTTTAGTACCGTAGTCCAGCGCTTGTTGCGAGTGGAATGTACCTTGTGCGCCAGTGAAACCTTGGCAAATTACTTTGGTGTCTTTATTGATTAAAACGCTCATTACCTACCCCTTAGACGCCAGCAGCTGCAGCTACGACTTTCTTGGCAGCGCCAGTTAAGTCAGTGTCAGCGATGATATTCAGGCCGCTTTCTTGCAGAACTTTGGCACCCAGTTCAGCGTTGTTACCTTGCAGGCGGACAACCACTGGCACTTTAACGCCAACTTCTTTCACCGCACCGATCACACCTTCTGCGATCATATCGCAACGCACGATACCACCGAAGATGTTGATAAAGACGGCTTTAACAGCTGAGTCAGACAGGATAATTTTGAACGCTTCAACTACGCGCTCTTTGGTCGCGCCGCCGCCAACGTCCAGGAAGTTCGCTGGTTGGCCACCGTGTAATTTAACGATGTCCATGGTGCCCATAGCTAAGCCAGCGCCGTTCACCATACAACCGATGTCACCACCTAACGCAACGTAGTTCAGTTCCCATGACGCAGCATGTGCTTCACGTGGATCTTCTTGCGTTGGGTCTTGCATGGCTTTTAATTCTGGGTGACGGTACATCGCGTTACCATCGACAACCAATTTAGCATCCAAGCAATGCAAGTTACCTTCTGGCGTGATCACCAGTGGGTTCACTTCAACCAGCGCCAAGTCTTTTTCTTGGAACAGTTTTGCCAGGTTCACGAAGATGTGAACGAATTGGTTAACTTGTTTGCCTTCCAAGCCCAGTTTGAACGCCAGTTCACGGCCTTGGTAAGGTTGAGCGCCTACCAACGGATCGATAGTCGCTTTTAAGATTTTCTCTGGAGTTTCGTGGGCAACTTTTTCGATTTCCACGCCACCTTCGGTCGATGCCATGAAGACGATACGACGTGAAGAACGGTCAACAACTGCACCCAAATACAGCTCTTTAGCGATATCTGTGCAAGTCTCTACCAGAATACGGCTAACTGGTTGACCTTTTTCGTCTGTCTGGTACGTTACCAGATTTTTACCCAGCCATTTTTCTGCGAAAGCGCGAATTTCGTCTTTGCTCTTAACCAGTTTAACGCCGCCCGCTTTACCGCGGCCACCAGCGTGAACCTGAGCTTTAACAACAAACATTTCGCCGCCGATCTTATCTGCCGCTTCAACAGCTTCTTCAACTGTTGCTGCAGCGATGCCTTTAGACACTGGCAAACCATATTGGGCAAACAGTTGCTTACCCTGATACTCGTGCAAATTCATGGCTTTTTTCCGTTCATTTTGACATTAAAGACCACACCGGGGTTGATATGGCCTGACCTTGAGGACTGACACTTGTTGGGGTGCCCGCCTGTTCTTTATATCAGCGCGGCTAAATGCCGCGCTGAGTTCACTCGACACACTGGAGATTAGATATCCAACAGAATACGAGTAGGATCTTCTAACAGCTCTTTGACTGTGACCAGGAAACCAACTGATTCTTTACCATCGATTAAACGGTGGTCGTAAGACAGCGCCAAATACATCATTGGCAGGATTTCCATTTTGCCATCAACAACCATGACGCGGTCTTGGATCTTGTGCATGCCCAAAATCGCGGTTTGTGGTGGGTTGATGATTGGAGTAGACATCAGAGAACCGAACACACCACCGTTGGTGATGGTGAAGTTACCGCCTGTCAGGTCTTCGATAGACAACTTACCGTCACGACCTTTCAGCGCTAATTCTTTGATGGCTTTTTCGATTTCGGCAAGGTTCATCTTGTCGCAATCACGCAGGACCGGTGTTACTAAACCACGAGGCGTTGACACCGCAATGCTAACGTCGAAGTAGTTGTGGTACACAATGTCATCGCCGTCGATGGACGCGTTGACTTCAGGGAAACGTTTCAGCGCTTCAGTCACTGCTTTGACATAGAAGGACATAAAGCCCAAACGGATACCGTGGCGTTTTTCAAACACTTCGCCATATTGCTTACGCAAGTCCATGATTGGCTTCATGTTGATTTCGTTGAATGTCGTCAACATCGCCGTTGAGTTCTTCGCTTCCAGCAGACGGTTTGCGATTGTTTTACGCAGACGGGTCATTGGAACGCGTTTTTGAGAACGGTCGCCCGTCGCAACTGGAGTTGGTGCTGGAGCAGCAGACTTCGCCGCTGCAGCTGGCGCAGCTGGAGCACCCGCTAAGAATTTCTCAACATCTTCTTTGGTTACACGGCCGTTTTTGCCTGAACCTTGGATTTTGCTGGCATCTAAGCCTTTTTCTGCAATCAAACGACGTACTGAAGGCGTTAACACATCATCCGATTCAGCAGCAGGTGCAGAAGCTGCAGCCGGAGCAGCCGCGGCTGCTGGCGCTGCGGCGGCAGTTGCGCCAGCGTTTAAATGACCAATAACTTGTTCTGCTAATACGGTCGCACCTTCAGCGTGAACGATTTCGCCCATCACACCGTCAGCTTGAGCCACAACTTCCAGCACAACTTTATCAGTTTCAATATCAACCAACACTTGGTCACGAGTTACGGCTTCGCCAGTTTTGACGTGCCATGTTGCGATTGTTGCATCGGCAACGGATTCCGGCAGTACGGGGACTTTAATTTCCACTTTGTCACCTTTTACAGATTAGCGAACAGATGTTCTGTCTTTTCAAAGCCAAAGTCAGCGTGCCCAACGGACCGCTGACTCCAAAAAATCAAACCGTGGCATACACCACGGTTCTTCCTCAAGCAATGGTCAACGCAGCATTGATCAACGCGGCTTGTTGTTTGTTATGCACAGACAAGTAGCCGACAGCTGGCGATGATGACGCGTCACGACCGGCATAACTCAACTTGGCACCGGCTGGAATGGCCGCCCAGAAATTATGCTGGCTACAGTACCAAGCGCCTTGGTTTTGCGGCTCTTCTTGGCACCACACGAAATCTTTCACATGCTGGTACTGGGCAAGCACTGCCGCCATCTCGTCTTGCGGGAACGGATACAGCTGCTCCACACGGACAATAGCGACGTTGGTTTGCGCGCGTTTACGGCGTTCTTCGAGCAGGTCGTAATAAACCTTACCACTACAGAACACCACACGTTCAACCTGTTTTGCATCCAACGCATCGATTTCACCGATCACGTTATGGTAGACACCCGACGATAATTCTTCCAAGGTCGAGGTTGCCAACGGATGGCGCAACAGCGATTTTGGTGACATCACGATCAGCGGACGACGTAATGGACGCACCATTTGACGACGGATCATTGCAAACACTTGGGCAGGCGTACTGGGTACACACACTTGCATGTTGTGATCGGCACAAAGCTGCAGGAAGCGTTCTAAACGAGCTGACGAATGCTCTGGGCCCTGACCTTCGTAACCATGAGGCAACAACAGCGTCAGACCACAGAGACGACCCCATTTTTGCTCACCTGAACTTAAGAATTGGTCAATTACGACTTGTGCACCGTTGGCAAAGTCACCGAATTGGCCTTCCCAAATCACCAATGCACGAGGTTCAGCCGTGGCATAACCATATTCGAATGCTAACACTGCCTCTTCTGACAGGGCCGAATCGTACACTTCGAATTCACCTTGCGTCTCACTCAAGTGGCGCAAAGGGACATAGACGCTTGCATCATTTTGGTTGTGTAGCACAGCATGACGATGGAAGAAGGTACCGCGACCAGAATCTTGACCTACGATACGAATACGATGACCGGCATTTGCAATTGACGCATACGCTAAAATTTCTGCAAAGCCCCAATCGATTTTCTTCTCACCTTTGAGCATCAAGGCACGGTCTTCATAGACACGACCGACTTGACGCTGCAATGGATGTTCGGCAGGCACTGTAATGGCCTTTTGACCAAGCGCAATTAAATCACTGACATCAACAGAAGCGTCGTAATCAACATTCCACTGGTGGCCTAAATAAGGCGTCCAATCAACCGCGACTTCAGTCATTTCACGCCATTCAGCAACAACACACTCGCCGTTATCTAAGGCTTGACGATAACCATCCACTAAGGCTTGGATCTCTTCAGCGGTAAACAAACCGGCTTTGATCAACTTGTCGGCGTACAATTCACGCGGTGTAGGGTGTTTGCGAATTTTTTGGTACATCAACGGCTGAGTTGCATTCGGCTCATCAGCTTCGTTGTGGCCATTACGGCGGTAACATACCAAGTCAATGACCACATCACGTTTGAAAGTATTACGGAAATCAACAGCCAATTGCGCAACGAAGACCACCGCTTCAGGGTCATCCCCATTGACATGGAAAATAGGTGCTTGGACCATTTTCGCGATGTCAGTACAGTATTCAGTTGAACGCGTATCTTCTGGGTTTGAGGTGGTAAAACCGACTTGGTTGTTGATAACCAAACGAATCGAACCACCTACTTTAAAGGCGCGAGTTTGCGAAATGTTGAATGTTTCAGCAACCACACCTTGACCCGCAAACGCTGAGTCTCCATGGATGGTGATAGGCAAGGCTTGTGAACCATCCGCACAGCCGCGGCGGTCCAAACGAGCACGTACTGAGCCCATGACAACCGGGTTGACGATTTCCAAATGCGATGGGTTAAATGCCAAGGCGAGATGGATAGGACCACCTTTGGTTTCAAAGTCAGACGAGAAACCCATGTGGTATTTCACGTCACCGGCACCTACAACTTCGTATTTACCAGCAAATTCATCGAATAACTTGCTTGGGTTTTTACCCAGCACGTTGACGAGCGTATTTAAACGGCCACGGTGAGCCATACCAATCACGCAGTCTTTGGCGCCTTGTTCACCGGCACGATGAATCATCGACTTCAGCATTGGGATCATGGCGTCACCGCCTTCCAAACCAAAGCGTTTAGCGCCTGGGAATTTCGCGGCTAAGTAGCGCTCCAATCCATCAGCGGCAATCAGACCTTTAAGAATTTCAGCTTTGGCGGCTTTGTCATACGTTGGTTTTGAACGTGTACTTTCAAGGCGTTGCTGGATCCAACGTTTTTCATCGGTGGATACAATGTGCATGTACTCCGCACCGATAGAGCCGCAATAGGTTTCTTCCAGCGCTTTGACTAACTCGCCAAGTTTCATGGTACCGCTGCCACCGGCAAACGAGCCCACATTGAATTCGGTATTAAAATCGGCTTCGGATAAGTCGTGGTACGACAGCTCAAGGTCACGCACACGTTGGCGTTTCCACAACTCCAGCGGGTCAAGTTTGGCTTGCTGATGACCGCGGAAACGGAACGCGTTAATCAACTGCAGCACTTTGACTTGACGGCTGTCACCAGAACCTTGCGCAACCACCACTTCGCGGTGTTTATTCTTGGCAAGCTCGGCAAACTGAGCGCGGATATCTGCGTGACGGGCTTCTAAATCCACCCCTTCGATTTTCGGTAATTTCGCAAAGAATTGACGCCATTCTTCGCTAACGCTGGCTGGATCCGCTAGGTAGGATTCGTAGAGCTCATCGACGTAGGCCATGTTGCCGCCGCCCAGATGAGAAGACTCTAACCACGCCTTCATTACACCTTCGTGCATTTACTTTCCCTTATCTCGAAGCACCTGGAAAAAAGTAGCAAAAAAATAGCCATGTTACAGGCTTGATGGCAATTTTTCCTGGTTTCGACCAGTTATGAAAACAGGCCGTCATTTTATACGCACAAACAAAGCCCGCAAGCGGACTGTTTGATTTTTAGACCATTTTTTAATCGAACGCTACAAAAAACCCGGGTCTGTCGCCAGAACCGGGTTTTTCTACTGTTATAACGCTCGGTTTAACAGCATTGATTTGATCTGGCCAATGGCCTTCGTTGGGTTTAATCCCTTCGGACAGACGTTGACACAGTTCATGATGCCATGACAGCGGAATACGCTAAATGCATCATCCAAATCATTCAAACGTTCCTCAGTTGCTGTATCACGGCTATCGGCCAAGAAGCGATAAGCGTGTAACAAACCTGCTGGACCGATGAACTTGTCAGGATTCCACCAGAACGATGGGCATGACGTTGAACAACACGCACACAGAATACACTCGTACAGACCGTCCAACTTAGCACGTTCTTCAGGTGACTGTAGGTACTCACCGGCAGGCGGTAAGTCATTGTTGATCAAGTACGGCTTCACTTTTTCGTACTGTTTGTAGAATTGGCTCATATCAATAACCAAGTCGCGGATCACCGGCAAACCTGGTAATGGACGTAAGACGATTTTACCGCCTTTGAGACCCAATTCAGACAATGGTGTAATACATGCCAGACCGTTTTTGCCGTTCATGTTCAAGCCATCTGAACCACAAACACCTTCACGGCAGCTGCGACGGAATGACAGCGTCGGGTCTTGCTCTTTTAACTTCAAAAGAGCATCCAGCACCATCATGTCACGGCCTTCAGGCAATTCCAGCGTGTAGTCTTGCATGCGTGGAGCATTGTCGACGTCTGGATTATAACGATATACAGAAATTACTACGTTCATTCTGCTGCCCTCTTAATAAGTACGTGCTTTCGGTGGGAAGGCCGGACGGAACTTAGGCTCCATGTTGACCTTACGCTTGAACATAGACTCAGTGTCTGGCGTATAAACGCTGTGGCACAGCCAGTTCTCGTCGTCACGATCCGGATAGTCAAAGCGGCAGTGAGCGCCACGGCTTTCGGTACGGTAGTTGGCGGCAACTGCTGTAGAGAACGCAGTCTCCATCAGGTTGTCCAATTCCAAACACTCAATACGAGCCGTGTTGAATTCCTTACTCTTGTCATCCAAGCGAGCATACTTCAGGCGTTCGCGGATCACTTTCAATTGTTCCAGACCTTCAGCCATCGCTTGACCTTCACGGAATACCGAGAAGTTCAACTGCATACATTGTTGCAGGTCTTTCTTAATTTGGTTCGGATCTTCGCCTTGACCGGCTTTGCTGCTTTCCCAGCGATTGAAACGTGACAAGGACGCTTCTAGATCAGAATCTGAGGCTTGACGGTATTCCACAGACGCACTTAATGCTTCACCTAAGTGCAAGCCAGTGGCGCGACCAAATACAACCAAGTCTAACAATGAGTTACCACCTAAGCGGTTCGCACCATGTACCGACACGCAAGCGATCTCACCACAAGCAAACAAGCCTGGGATCACTTCCTCACCACCATCGGCGGTTGGGCGCAGCGCTTGACCGTGAACGTTGGTTGGAACGCCACCCATCATGTAGTGACAGGTTGGAATAACAGGAATTGGCTCTTTCACTGGGTCGACGTGAGCAAATGTACGTGACAGCTCACAGATACCTGGCAGACGGCTTTCTAAAACTTCGGCGCCTAAGTGGTCCAGTTTAAGCTTGATGTGCGGGCCCCAAGGACCATCGCAACCACGACCTTCGCGGATCTCTGTCATCATTGAACGAGCAACAACGTCACGACCAGCCAAGTCTTTAGCATTGGGTGCGTAGCGCTCCATGAAACGTTCGCCATCTTTATTCAGCAGGTAACCACCTTCACCACGACAACCTTCAGTCACCAGAACACCGGCACCTGCGATCCCTGTTGGGTGGAACTGCCACATTTCCATATCTTGCATCGGGACGCCAGCACGCAGAGCCATACCAACACCATCACCGGTGTTGATGTGAGCGTTGGTGGTTGATGCGAAAATACGGCCTGCACCGCCTGTGGCTAACACAACGGCACGCGACTTGAAGTAAACCACTTCACCGGTTTCAATATCGATGGCAGTACAACCAACAACAGCACCGTCTTGGTTTTTGACTAGATCAAGTGCGTACCACTCAGAAAAGACTTGGGTCTTGTTCTTGACGTTTTGTTGATACAGCAGATGTAATAAAGCATGACCAGTACGGTCAGCAGCAGCCGCTGTACGGGCGGCTTGTTCGCCACCAAAGTTTTTCGATTGACCACCGAACGGGCGTTGGTAAACACGACCATTCTCAAAACGTGAGAACGGTAAGCCCATATTTTCTAATTCGGTGATAGCCTCTGGGCCTGTTTTACACATGTATTCGATTGCGTCTTGGTCACCGATATAATCAGACCCTTTGACGGTATCGAACATGTGCCATTCCCAGTTATCTGGGTGAGAGTTACCCAACGCTACAGTGATACCGCCTTGAGCAGATACCGTATGAGAGCGAGTTGGGAACACTTTTGACAACAGTGCACAGGTCAAACCTGATTCAGTAATTTGCAAGGCCGCGCGCATACCTGCGCCACCTGCGCCGATCACAACGGCATCAAATTCGCGTACTGGAATACTCACTTCACACCCCACAGAACAAACAGACCAACGGCCACATAACCAAACGCCAGCGTGTACAGCACAAACTGCAATACCGCACGAGTTTTAGCACATTTGACGTAGTCCGTCAGAACCTGCCACAGGCCGATTTTGACGTGTACTGCGATACAGACTAAAGCCAGCAATGTGTATGCTTTCATTAGCAGGTTTGAGAACAAGCCCGACCATGCGTCATACGTGACTTCAGGAGTTATTAGGAAAAAGCCGAGGATAAATAAGGCATATGTAGTAAGAACAATGGCAGTTGCACGTAAAGACACATAGTCTTTGACGCCATCGCGTTTCAGAGTTGCTTGATTTAGAACCATAACCACACTCCAGCCAGAGCAGCAACGATAACCCACAGGCCAATCGCAGCTTTTGCGCTGTTATTGCCTGATTCCAATTCTTCCCAATGACCCATGTCCATGATCAGGTGACGGATGCCGCCGATGATATGGTAAGCCAATACCGTGATGGTGCCCCAGGCAATAAACTTCGCGATGAAACCAGTCATCACGTCTTTTACCGCTTGGAAACCTTCTGGAGAAGACAGGGAGACAGCCCATGCCCAAATCACGAAAATCAGAGCGAAGAACATAGCGACGCCCGTTACGCGATGCAGGATAGAGGCCCGAGCCGTTGCCGGCATAGAGATCGTTGTCAGATCAAGATTTACAGGTCTTTGTTTTTTCACAGTTTCTTGCCTATCGACGCCCTTAAAGGACACTGTTGTCATTCTTGTTGCTGCATAAAACAGTCAACACCCAATTGATATACTGGACACAGCGCAAGGTGGTTCAGCCAGAATTTTTATCTATTGATTGGTGAACTGATTTTGAACCCGCGACAGTATATAGATGGTAACCCATGATTACAATTTAGTTTTATTTTGTTGGCTGAATTTGAACAAGACACAATGCTTGCTCAAAAAGATTCGGTTAGCAATTCGACAGAAGTCGAATATTTATTGTTACATCATGCATTAAAATTGACTTTCTCGCCCCACTTGCGGGTAGAATAGATGATTACTAACGGTTAAACCAATAACTACACAGGAGAAATCCAAATGGCAGATAAAAAAGCTGTCGTGCACATCGAAGGTTTGGCACCGATCGAACTGCCTATTTATTCAGGTACAGCCGGCTCCGATGTCATCGACGTTCGCGCACTGGGTGCATCAGGCTATTTCACGTTCGACCCAGGTTTCATGTCGACTGGCTCTTGTGAATCGAAAATCACTTACATCGATGGCGACAACGGTGTGTTGTTACACCGTGGTTACCCTATTGAACAATTAGCTGTCGGTTCTGATTACTTAGAAACATGTTATTTGTTGTTAGAAGGCGAATTGCCAACGGCAGCACAATACGAAAACTTCCGCCATGTGATTACTCGTCACACCATGGTCCATGAGAAGTTAGCGTCCTTCTTCCAAGGTTTCCGTGTCGATGCTCACCCTATGGCCATGTTGTGTGGTGTGGTGGGTGCAATGTCATCGTTCTATCACTCAGATCTGAACGTGAACGACCCTGAGCAACGTAAACGCTCAGCCCATCGTTTGATTGCTAAGCTGCCAACGATCGCGGCAATGGCTTACAAGTATACGATTGGTCAGCCATTTGTTTACCCACGCAACGATTTAACTTATGCAGAAAACTTCCTGCACATGATGTTCTCTGTGCCAGCTGAAGAATACAAAGTCAGCCCAACGCTTGCTAAAGCGATGGACCGTATTTTCATGTTGCATGCTGATCATGAGCAAAACGCATCCACTTCGACCGTGCGTTTAGCCGGTTCGTCAGGCGCTAACCCATATGCTTGTATCGCTGCGGGTATCGCGTCACTGTGGGGTCCTGCGCACGGTGGTGCGAACGAAGCGTGCTTGAAGATGTTGCAAGAAATCGGCTCTGTTGCCCGTATCCCTGAATTTGTGGCTCGTGCTAAAGACAAAAACGATACATTCCGTTTAATGGGCTTTGGTCACCGTGTTTACAAAAACTTCGACCCACGCGCTAAAGTCATGCGTGACACCTGCCATGAAGTATTAAAAGAGTTAAACATTCAAGATCCGCTGTTGGATGTTGCAATGGAGCTGGAGCGTATTGCGCTGTCAGACCCGTACTTCATTGAGAAGAAACTGTATCCAAACGTTGATTTCTACTCAGGTATCATTTTAAAAGCCATTGGTATCCCAACCAGCATGTTCACCGTGATTTTCGCGATGGCTCGTACTGTGGGTTGGATCTCACACTGGGACGAAATGTTGTCAGACAAAGGCCACAAAATCGGTCGTCCACGCCAGCTGTACACAGGTTACACGGCGCGTGATTTTATCGATAAAGGCCAACGCGGCTAATGTCGTTTTATCCCCAAAAAGCGGCTTAGGCCGCTTTTTTGTTTTCTGGTAAACTAACGTTTTGTCCACCGAGAATCTGTCGTGTCGATTGCTGACTTTCGTGCTGAATTTGCTTTTTTTTCTGAACACCCACAATGGGTTTACCTCGACAATGCCGCGACTAGCCATAAACCACACGACGTGGTGGTGTCGATGCAACAGTTCTATCAACGTGATAACAGTAATGTTCACCGTTCAGCGCATAGTTTAGCGGCAACCGCCACGACTCAGTTAGAACAGGCTCGGCACGATATTTTGCAGTTTGTAAACGCCTCTGCGGACTATCAACTTATTTTCAGCGCTGGCGCCACCATGGCGCTTAATCAATTAGCGTTTGGCTTGATGCATAGCGTGTTACAAGCCGGTGATTTGGTCGTTGTCAGCAGCTTAGAGCATCACGCCAACATAGTGCCATGGCAGTTTCATTGTAAAGGTGTGGAGTTACAAGCTATTCCACTGACTGCCAACGGCGAGTTAGATCTCGCCGCTTATCAGCAGTTGCTGCAACGCAAACCAAAAATCGTGAGTTTAACGCAACTGAGTAATGGCACGGGCTACGCCCCTGACTTATCTATGTTGTTGCCGCAAGCCAAAGCAGTCGGTGCACTGACCATTGTCGATGGCTGCCAAGGGGTTGCAGCGGGTCTTGCCGATGTAACGGCATTGGATTGTGACTTTTACGTCTGTTCCGCACATAAGTTATATGGTCCGACGGGCATTGGCGCCTTGATTGGAAAAACGTCAGCGTTGGAGCGCCTTCGTCCCTTGTGTTACGGCGGGGAGATGATCCGCTCTGTTAGTTTTAGCCACACCGAATTAAATCGTCTGCCGTATCGGTTAGAAGCAGGCACGCCGAATATCGCCGGGGCGATTGGATTTGGTGCTGCCGTACGTTTTTTACAACAGTTTGATACTCAACAATTAACCACTCACAAGCTTCAGTTAACACAGAGTTTCATGCAAGCATTGCATGAATGGCCACAGATCCGAGTGTTATCGCCCCAGAACAGTGCTGGCATTGTCACCTGTGTCGTGGCTGGAGCTCATGCCCAAGACTTTGCCGAGTTATTAAATGTGCAGCAGGTTGCGGTCAGAGCAGGCTCCCATTGTGCGATGCCACTATTCGCGGCATTACAGCAACCTGGAGCCGTACGGTTTTCATTCGCCCCGTATAATAATCAGCAGGATGTACAACGCGCGGTGGATGCCATACGTCAAGCGATGGAGCTTTTATGATGGACTCAAGACAAGCAGCATTTTATCTGCACGCCGCAACGCTGTTAGCCGATGTCCAACAAGCGACAGGCTGGCAAGACAAGTACCGATTATTGATGGTGCTTGGCAAAGAGATGCCGGCATTGGACTCTGATTTGCGTAATGATGCAACTCGAGTCGATGGTTGTGAATCCGAGGCTTGGCTTGTGTCACAGCAACACGCTGATGGCCGCTGGAGTTTTTATTTTGATGCAGATGCACGGATCATCAAAGGCACCATTGCCTTACTGCTGAGTCAGCTGCAACAAAAAACATCCTGTGAGATCCAACAATTGGATATCAAAGGCTTATTTGAAAGTTTGGGGTTAGCGCAAGGCTTATCGCCCTCTCGCAGCAACGGCGTCCATGCCGTGATCGAAAAAATCCATGCGTTAATGAATTAACAGCAGCCTGACGGCGCATCAACGAGCGCCGTCCTCATCACTTCGCCTACTCGCTTTGTTACTCCGCGGTACGCTCGGCCACAGCCTCAGTGCTGGCCGCTTGATTGGCTTTGTCTGCGATTTTCTTTAACACCCGAGCCACGGCGACAAAGGCAAAGCTTGCGGTGACTACTGTAACTGCGCCAAACCCTGAACTGCAATCAAGCCGCATAGCGCCGTCGGATGCTGATTTTGCTCCGCACACGGAACCATCCGACTGTGGGTATTTCAACTGTTCGGTGGAATATACGGCATCAATGCCAAAACGACGTTTGACGTTGCGCGAATAGTTGTAGTCGCGACGCAAATTATTGCGAACTTTTGCCAGCAATGGGTCATTGGTGGTCATCGCCAAGTCGCCCAAGGTAATTTGAGTCGGGTCAAGCTGGCCTCCGGCGCCACCAATAGTCACCAATGGAATTTTATTCCGCTTGCAATATGCGATAAGCGCAGTCTTTGATTTAATCGAATCGATGCAATCCACCACATAACTGAAGTTATTGGTCAGCAATTGCCGCAAATTATCAGTGCTGATGAAGTCTTCAATTTGCTGCACCTGACATTCAGGATTGATATCTCGCACGCGTTCTGCCATGACGCTGACTTTGTCTTTACCGACGGTCGAACTTAAGGCATGTATTTGTCGATTGGTATTACTGACACAGATATCGTCAAGATCGATCAGCGTCAATTGACCTATGCCACTGCGAGCTAGTGCTTCAGCCACCCAACTGCCGACGCCACCAATGCCAATAACACACACATGAGCCGAAGCGAAGGCAGGTAAGGCCTTGTTGCCATATAAGCGGGCGATCCCAGCAAAACGATGCAAATATGCATCCGATAATTCAGTTATAGCCATAACGTCCAACTTAGATACTCCGGGGCTTTTGGTAGCGCGGCCAGTCGATGGTTCGCACATCCGCCAACACATTGCCAAGTACCTCTTGACAGGCTGAGTGCAAAAACCAGTCACCCTCAACTGGCGCGACGTGAAACTGAAACTGTTGGCCTTGGTAACAAAATGCCAGCGCCAGGGCATGCAAATACAATCGGTCAGCAGCGACGCCACCATAGCGGGGATCCCCTGCGATCGGGGCAGCCATAGATTTCAACGCAACGCGGATTTGATGCGTCTTGCCAGTCCATGGTTTGACCAGATAAAGGCGGGTGCCTGCTGGCAAGCTATCTGCAGCCAGACTATGCGACACAAAATAACTGACCGCGGGGTTCTGTTGCGTTGCTAACAACTTATAGTTACCACCGCGTGCTGGCGCCATGTCGCCCTTCACCCAGCCCTGCTTTTGTTTAGGTTTACCAACCGACAGCGCCACATAATACTTTTCGACCTGATGATGGCTAAACAAGACTCCAAACTCAGCTGCCGCAGTGGCATTTTTTGCCAGGATCAACAAACCTGATGTGCCCTGATCAAGCCGATGGACGGGATAATAATCAACCTTTGCCAAGCGGGATGCCTGTGCAACAAAGCCCTCGCCTTGTTCAGAATGGATGCTCAACCCGGCCGGTTTGTACCAAATGGCAAAGTCGGGCTGGTCAGCCAGTAAATTCGTCAGGGTTAACATGCGTTGCTTAAGGTGGCCGCGTGGCGCTGAGCTGCAGCTAAATCATCAGGCGTATCGACCCCCACAGGCGGTATTTCAAGCGCCGTATCGACATGAATACTTTCGCCTTGCCATAACACACGCAGTTGCTCCAAGCATTCAATCTGCTCCAGAGTCGATGCAGGCCATTGCACGTAATCGAGAATGAAACCAGCACGATAAGCGTAAATGCCGATATGGCGACGATAATGCTCCGTCAACTGCAGGCTAAATTTACTATCGCGGTCAAACGGGATCGCGGCACGACTAAAATACAACGCATAACCGTTTTGATCGGTGACCACTTTCACCACATTGGGATTGCTGATCTCTGTCGCATGTTGTAGTGGCACGGCCAAAGTAGCCATCCGCGCCTTGTGCTGTTTGGATAAGTTGGCGGCAACTTGGGCAATAATTCTAGGCGGGATAAAAGGCTCGTCCCCTTGCACATTCACCACCACCGTGTCTGGTGATAAGCCCAATTGCTTAACCACTTCCGCTAAGCGTTCTGTACCTGAGTTATGTGCCGGTGATGTCATCAGCACTTCAGCACCGAATTGTTGCGCTGCCGACTGCACCTCTGGGTGATCGGTGGCTATCACCACGCGCGCAGCGCCGCTTTGGATCGCTTGCCGCCATACCCACTCAATCATTGGCTTACCTGCAATGTCCGCCAGCGGCTTTCCAGGTAAACGACTGGAGGCATAACGTGCTGGGATCACCACTACGAAGCCCATAAATCAGCCTCAGTGCTGGTTAACTCAGTGGCATCTGTTGCCAATAACACCGGAATGTCTTGCTTGATTGGAAACGCTAACCGGTCAAAACTGCAAATCAAACGCTGCTGCTCTTTATCCATCTTTAAACGGCCTTTACACAGTGGACAGGCTAAAATGTCGAGTAATGCGATGTTAAATGCCATAAGAACTCCTAAGTTCGGCGATTTTTTTATCTATCAGTGCAACGGCAGCTGCATCGGGTGTTGCGGTCACTGGCAAATAAAACCAGTCGTCGTTGGCAAAGCCAGTGCATTTCACCGCATCTTTGGCCGTCATCAACACCGGGCCTGCGATCGATGTAAAATCATCGGCACAAAAGGCATGATGATCCGCAAAAAAATGCCGCGCTTTTATACTATACCCTGCCGTTGTTGCCGTATTTTCAAAGCGTTGTGGATTACCAATGCCACTGACTAAACTGATGCAAGCCGATGACGCCAACGTAGTTTGTGTATTTTTAAGAGGTACTGCGGCATGTGCAGTTAGATGCAATTGGTGCGGCGTTAAGGCCGATGCACCACTGTTGCTAAGCACCACATCTGCCTGTTGCAACCGGGAGCAAGCCTCACGCAGTGGTCCGGCAGGCAACAACCAGCCATTCCCGACACCACGTTGGCCATCAATCAACACAATTTCTACATCACGCTGTAACGCGTAGTGCTGGAGACCATCGTCACAAATCAGAATATTGACATCCGCTTGCGCTAACAGGGCTTTAGCGCCCTCGACACGTTTCGGCCACACCATAACCGGACAGCCACTTTGTAAGGCTAACAGCTTGGGCTCATCTCCGACGTCCGCCGCCTGATGGGCTGGCAATACTAAGGTGGGTGCAGCCAGCTTAGCGCCGTATCCCCTTGATAAAATTCCAGGTTTTAACCCTTGCGCTTGAAGCTGCTGGCAAAGCCACAAGGTAAATGGCGTTTTGCCTGTGCCACCAACCGTGATATTCCCAACGACAATCACCGGCACACCTGGATGATGGGAGGATTTTAGCCCTAGACGATACAGTGTCCGACGCAACGCACTAAGCAGCGCAAATACAGCAGACAATGGCAACAGAAGCCAGCTCCAACCAAATCGACTGTACCAACTTTGTTCAAGTGTCACGCGTTCTCACCAAACTGCAGTTTGTACAGGTTGGCGTAATAGCCGTTTTGCGCCAATAAACTTTGATGGGTGCCACGTTCGACGATCCGGCCTTCGTCCATCACCAAAATCTGGTCGGCCTTTTCAATGGTCGATAAGCGATGTGCAATGACAATACTGGAGCGGTCTTGCATTAACTCATCAAAGGCACTTTGAATTTTGCGTTCTGACTCAGTATCAAGCGCGGACGTTGCCTCGTCTAACACCAACACCGGAGCTTGGCGCAATAGAGCACGGGCTATCGCGATGCGTTGCCGCTGACCGCCGGATAACGTAACACCGTTTTCACCAATCACCGTATCCAAACCTTGTGGCAGGTTTTTCGCAAACTCCATCACATGCGCGCGCTCGGCGACCAATTCCACTTGGGCACGACTTAGCTGCCCCTCGAAACTGTAGGCAATATTGTTGGCAATCGAATCGTTAAACAACACCACTTGTTGCGACACTACCGCGATTTGTTTGCGAAGTGACGCTAACGTGCAATCTTGCACCGACACACCATCTACTTCGATGCGGCCGGTCTCAATTTCATAAAATCGCGCGAGCAAACTGGATATCGTGGTTTTACCACTGCCTGAGCGCCCCACTAACGCCACTGTTTGGCCAGGTTCAACCGTAAAATTAATGTCGTTGAGGACTTGTTTTTCATGGCCTGGGTAGTTGAACGTTACGTCTTTGAAATCAATTCGGCCTTGCACCTGTTGCAACTGCGTTTGCCCCGTATCACGCTCGGTCGCTTCATCAAGGACCGCGAACACCGAATCCGCCGCTGACATGCCTTTTTGGAAGTCACTATTGACCGTTGTCAGTTGCTTGAGCGGTTTTAACAACAACATCATCGAGGTGATGATTTCACTAAATTTGCCTGGCGTCAGGCTATTGAGCATTTCAGGGAAGCTCGCTAAATAAATAACAAAGGCCAGGGCAAAGGACGCAATCACTTGGATCAGCGACACACTGACTGCGCGGGTGGCTTCGAGTTTAATGTCCAGGCGACGATTGTTATTATTGATTTTATCAAAACGAGCATCTTCGATGGCTTGACCGCCAAACGCCAAAATCACTTTATGGCCATTGAGCATTTGTTCACTGCTGGTCGTGACATCCCCCATCGCCGTTTGCATGCTGTTACTGAGCCGCCGAAAGCGTTTAGACACCACAGAAACGATGTACGCAATCAAAGGCGCAATCAGTAAAAAAATCGAAGACAGCTGCCAGCTGTTCCAAAACATCAAGGCCAGTAAGCCAATTACAAAGGCACCTTCGTGGATCAGAACGACCAGAGCCTTGCTAGATGCTTGTTTAATTTGTTCGGCATCAAAGGTAATTTTTGAAATCAATTCACCGGTGGAATGCTTATCGTGGTAGCTGACCGGCAGTTGCATCATATGGCGAAACAGTTGCTGGCGCAGATCTTTGACGATATTAGTGCCAGCCCAAGTTAAGCAATAACTGGCGATAAAATTAAATACACCACGCAGGATAAACAACAACACCACCACGGCTGGTGCCCAGGCCAAATAGGCGTAATCTTTCTCAGCAATGCCACGGTCGATGAATTCACTAAAATTCGAAATGAAATACACATCCACCAAGGCATACCCAATCATGCCCAAAATGGCGACCGCAAAGCCGGCTTTGTATGGTTTAAGATAGGTGAACAAGCGACGAAATGTGGCGACAGCGCCCAAGTGTTTAGCAGTCAAGCTAGTATCCTAAAATTGGCAAAAACACGTCTATTTTACCTGTTTCTGTAGCGACTTACAGCGTCTGCCTGAAGTTTTTCCAACCAAGCGGGCGCTCGTAAGGCGCGATAGGACTGATAGACCCACTGTTGCTTTGACGGATAAAAGCGTATTGCACCTTGTTCGGCCGTGCTGATCAGCGGGATCTGCAGCAGACTTAACCGTTGCTGGACAGTTTGACTGGGATGGCCAAATCGATTGAGTCGGCCAGCACTAGCCACCGCAAGCGCGGGCTGAACCCGTTGCAGCCAGGCAATCGACGACGATGATTGACTGCCATGGTGGCCAAGCAGCAACACCTGACTTGCAACTGGCACCCCTTGCGCCAGCAGCGCCGCTTCGGCATGCGCCAAATCGCCGGGATTTAGCAAGGAGAAACTGCCTTGCAGCACCTTGACCACACAGGAATTGTCATTGTCATTGCGGTGCTTGGTCCCTGAAGACAGCACCTGCAGCTGAAAGCCCCGCCACGTGGACGGCAAGTCTTTGCATGGCTTTGCCTCGGTATCAAAATCGGCATACAGCGGCAGCGTTGGCCAACGTGCCCGCAACACCGCAAGGTTGCCAGTGTGGTCGGCATCGTTATGACTAAGTAGCAGCCAATCCAGCTGATCAATACCGTAAAAACTTAAATAAGGCAGCAGTGTTTGCTCAGTCGCACTCCAAGAGCCGACGGCAGGCCCAATATCGAGTAAGGCACCATGCGCCCCATCTTGCAGCAGCATCGCAGAGCCTTGGCCAACATCGATGATATGCACAGCGTGTTGTGAGGTGGTTTGGGCATTTGCCAATATCAGAAAAATCCCTGCGATACTGGCCAATCGCAAGACGAAGCTACTTCTGATACAAATCATCAGCAAGCCGGCGATCAAGCCCACATCGACCGGCGATAAAAGCGGAAAGCTAATCCAGCCATCCACATGGTGTAATAGCCACCACAGCGGACTATAAAGCTGGTCCAGCACTTGCCAACACAGCGCTAACCAGCTGGCCTGACTAAACAGCAGCAGGAAGGCACAACACAGCAACAATAACGGAAATAACACCAACGCAATGTAAGGCACCATCACTATATTAATCAGCAGTGCCCAAGGGGCTAACCCTTGAAAAATCAATAACGAGAGAGGCAGTAAAGCGACGGTAAACACCAGTTGGGCGAGCAAAAATGACCGAATGACCTGCTTCCCCCCCGTGGTTGCCGGCAGATACCATTGCAACACCACCAGCACGGTCAGTGCGGTCACCGTAAACCAAAAACTGACACTGACGATCAATGCCGGCCAGCTCAACAGCATCACGGTGGTCAGCAACAGATGCTGCGAAGCGAGGCTTGCGCGACGGCGTAGAATCATCAACGCCGTCATCACAAACAATGACCATACGGCCCGCTGAGTCGGAATAGCAAAGCCTGCGACATAGCTATAACCTAGAGCCATCAACGCCGCTGCGATCCACAAGAGTGTCATACGTTGCGCTTGGGATAAGGGCAGCAATCGGAACAACCAGCCAACGACTAAACACCACTGGAACACCATGCCGATGTGCATGCCAGAAATGGACAAAATATGGTTTAAACCAGTGTTGCGAAGCCCTTGCCATAAATCATCACTAAAAGGACGCTCGCCTAAGGTCAATGCCAGCCACAATGGATAGTTTTGGTACTGCTGACAACAACTTGCCATCGCATCTGCCAACTGTTGGCGAATACTGGGGGTGTTTTCAAGCAACTGCGCTTGCGCAGTACTTTGCTGGTAACGAACACTGCCAGTCCACAACACACCATGTACCCAGCTATTCGCCTCGCGCCAGCCTTGCCCTGGGTTTGCGACAGCAACCAAGGGTTTTAACGCCAAATCAAATTGCCAGCGCTGCCCTTCTTTGAGTTCAGGCAGTTGTATTTCGACAGCATCGTCTCCATTGTCATAACGGATGGGTTGATACCAACGCAGTTCAAGCAGCGGGTGTTGCATTACAACAGAGGCTTGCTCTGCAACCGATTGCAACTCAAAAAAGAATTGCCAACCAAGCTCGGTTCGACGCGGGATCCCTGTTATAGTGCCGGTCAACCGAAGTTCCGACGTCGGCAGTGCCTGATAGGCAGAGGCCTGCTGTGTAACTTGATAGCTTAATACCGTTGGATATAGCAATATCGCTGTCATCAAGGCGCTGCACACTGACCATGACGTTGGTAAAAACGCAGATGCCAGTGCGCAAATGATGAGTGTCGCGCCCAATAGCCGCCAATCCGGTAGGCTTGGCCAGACCAAGACGCAGCAAACTGATAGCAATACCGCCAGACAGAAACGTTCCATGTTTCACCGGGGTTAATGAATTGTAATGTTTAAGAAGCTTATAAAGAAATACTTGCCAGATCCAGCGACGCTGCGACAACATCCTTCGATGCAACGTTTCGACCGTTTCTTGCATGATCCTTACCTGTGGCATTTGAATCGCCGCTCGGTGCGAAACGCCTTCGCTATGGGTCTGTTTGCCGCATTGATGCCGATGCCAGGCCAAACAGTGCTTGCCACTATTTTAGCCATTTGGGCGCGGGGCAATATCCCTGTAGCCATTGCCTTGTGTTGGCTGACCAACCCCTTAACCATGGCGCCTATTTTTTATATCTGCTTTAACATTGGCAGCATCGTGTTGCAGCGTCCCCCTTTGGATGTGGAGTTTCAGGCGAATGCCGACTGGATCTTATCCAGTATGGAAGCCATTGGCCTGCCATTCCTGGTGGGCAGTCTTATTTTCGCCGCTGCGGTATCAACCAGCGCCTACTACCTGATTAATTGGATTTGGATTGCCTCGGTGCGACGCAGTCGCAAGCATCAATTGGCGGCTCGAAAACCCTGATGTCTGTTTTTTTCATCTGAAGTCATAGGGTCTGTTCGATGTTTCGCACAAACACCACGCCATTGCACCAACACCCACTGGTAAAAAAACTAGGCAGTGGCGCGTTGCACCCGCATATCTGGCGTGCTCATCGCCGCTCCGTGCCCAAAGCAACCTTTATTGGTCTGTGGTTAGCATGCTGTCCATTGCCCGTGCAAATGGTCGCGGCTATTTGGTGGTGTGTGCGAGTGCAAGCGCATTTACCCACGGCCTTAGCCTTGGTGTGGGTCAATAATCCATTGACCATAGCACCGCTGTTTTATGTCTGTTATCGCGTGGGGCAATGGGTGTTGCAACAACCCCCGCAGTCACTGCAGTTTGTTGCCAGTTGGGACTGGTTTGTCAGCCAGCTGCAAGGCGCTGTCCCAGCGCTGTTACTGGGATCTGTAGTGGTTGGTACTGTGGTCGCAGGCCTGGGTTATGTCGGGATGATCGGTTGGTATCGTTGGCGCACAACGCGGCGCTGGCAGCAACGGCGGCCGTCCACATGTGTGTCATCGGCCTAACCGTCATTGCTAAAAGTTATTTTTGACCAAGCACTCGCGCTGGCTCCACTTTGGCTGCACGCAAGGATGGATACAAGGTCGCCAACAGACTTAACCCCAATGCCACTGCGACTGTCAGCACCACATCCGCAGCATGGATCTCCGAGGGTAAGGTATCAATAAAATAAATGGTTGGGTCTAACAAGGTTAAGCCGAAACTTGACACCACAAATTGATAAATCGGCTCAATTTTCCACGCCAACAGCAGCCCCACCGCAGTACCCACGACAGTCCCTTTCACCCCACTTAACCAACCAAGCCAAACAAACGCGCTGACGATATCGCGCGGCGACGTGCCCATGGTTAACAAAATGGCGATATCAGATTCTTTTTCACGCACCGCCATCACCAAGGTGGCGACAATGTTAAATGCCGCGACGGCAATGACTAAGGCCAACACCAAATATAAAATTGAACGCACCATCTGAATATCTTGGTACAAATGACCTTGGCTGCGAAACCAATCCAATAAATAGACACGATCTGGGCATTGATTGCCAAGTTCCCGCGCCATATTGCTTGCCGCGAAAATATCATCAATTTTAAAGGCATAGCCTTGGATACTGCCTTCGGGCATATCCATCCATGTAGCCAGGGCTTCAAGCTGCACCCAGATCTGTTGATAATCGAGTTGCCCGCCAATCCCAACAATGGCGGTAATGGTCAGATTAACGTTCTTTTGCCCTGACAATTCGCCTTGTTCGGTGATCTGCGGCAACATCAGTTGCACCGAATCACCAACCTTCACCTGCAGCTGATTGGCTAAGCCTTCGCCGATAATCATCTGATGCTCAGACAACTCAGCCACTTTGCCCGCACGCACAAAGCTATCGAACTGACTGATGCCTTGCTCATAGACCAAGTCCATGCCTCGCACGGCGGTGGCTTTCACTTGACTGCCCGAGCGCAATAAACCGTCCGTTTTAATGTAAGGCGCGGCCGCGACCACGCCTGGGGTTCGAGCCATGGCTTGTAACTTTGCTGGCCAGCCTTGAATGGGCCGGTCGACTGACTGTAACTCGACATGCGGTATGACATTTAACAATTTTTGTTCCAGCGCTCGTTCAAAGCCGTTCATCACCGACAGCGCCAAAATTAAAATCGCGACACCAAGACCAATGCCTAAGGTCGATGACGCCGCAATAAAGCGGATAAAGGCACTGGTGTGGCGTGTATGGCGATAACGTCGCGCCAATTGCCACGACAAACTAGCCATGGGCGGCCTCCAGATGACCGTGACGCATAAAATACTGCTTGTCTAACCGGGACGCTAACTGCCGATCATGCGTGACCACAATAAAGCTGGTACCAAACTCTTGGTTTAATTGCCGCATTAGCTGATAAATACTCTCCGCTGTGTGTTGATCCAAGTTGCCTGTTGGTTCATCAGCCAAGACTAAGCTTGGACGCCCAACCACAGCCCGGGCGATCGCCACCCGTTGACGTTCCCCGCCACTGAGTTCGCTGGGTCTGTGCTCTAATCGATGTGACAACCCCACCCGCTCTAACATCGCCGCAGCCGCTTGTTCGGCCGCCTCTTTACTTAAGCCGCGGATCAGCAATGGCATGGCAACGTTTTCAATGGCGGTAAAATCCATCAACAAATGGTGGAATTGGTAGATAAATCCTAATTTTTCATTTCGTAGTTGGGCTTTTTGCGCTGCGTTTAACGACGCAATATCGACACCACCTATCCGTAACTGGCCGGAATCCGGCTGATCCAGCGTACCGAGGATATGCAACAGCGTGCTTTTTCCTGAACCAGAGCTACCGACGATCGCCACCAGTTCGTGGCTTTGTACGGTTAAATTGACTTGATGCAACACCGCCGTGACTTGACTGCCATCGCGATAGCTTTTGGAAATATCTTTACATTCGAGCATGATTTTTTTACTCACTGCCAAGCCTGCGCGGGCTTATTCTTCTCGTAACACTTGGGCCGGTTCAACTTGCACCGCCTGCCATGCTGGGTAAACCACCGCAAGCGCCGTCAGCAATAAAGCCGCACCAATGATGCCTAGCACTTGCGTCAATTGCACCAGTACAGGCAGTTCCATCCCTGGCACCAGCTGCAAGCCCAACATGGCCATCACACTATTTAACTGAACACACAACAGCAGCCCCACCAAGGCACCAAGCACTGCGCCCGTCACACCATGCCCCATACCTTGCACGGCAAACACGGCAAACAGTTGGCCATTGGTCATACCTTGGGTTTTTAAAATAGCCACTTCACGTTGTTTTTCCGTCACCATCATCACGAGTGCAGAAACGATATTAAAAGCGGCGACGGCAACAATCAGCAGTAGCATTAACCACATCATCGATTTCTCCATACCGACGGCGGAGAACAATTTGCCATGGGTTTGTCGCCAGTCGGTCACGTTCAGTACCTCTGGCGTTTGTTGCAGTTGCTCGGTTAACTCTGGCGCGGCAAAAGGATCTGTCAGCGAAATTCGAAAATTGGTACTGGTGTCGGCGGTCAGTTTTTGCAGATTATTCAATTTGGTCACCGCCACCAATTGGTCGACTTCGGAACCTGTTTCAAACACGCCCACAACTACGAAAATGCGCTGGCGCGGCATCCAGCCCAGCGGGGTATAAGTGCCGTTTGAAGGCATCAGTACTCGGATTTTTTGGCCCACTTGCAGCCGCAGTTTGTCGGCCAGTCCAGCCCCGACAATCAATGGAAATTTTTCCCGCTCAAAATCCTGCCAACTTCCCATGGCTAATTCTTGCTGCAAAAAACTCGGCAACGACGTGGCATCAACCCCTTGCAACAAGCTACCGGTTAAATCTTTGGATGACTGCAGCAAAGCTTCGCTTTGCAAAAAAGGCACGGCTTGCACCACTGAAGGATATTGCTGTTGCAACTGAGCCACAAATGAGCCTGCGGCGCGGTCGTCCACCTGCACCAGCACATGGGGGATCACCCCCAAAATACGTTGCTTTAACTGTGCTTCAAACCCGTTCATGACCGAGCTAACTATCGTCAGCGCAGCCACACCTAAAAAGATGCCGGTCACTGAAAAAAAGGTGATGAACGATAAAAAGGCGTTGCCTTTGCGACTTTGGCTGTACCGAATGCCAATGCGCAGTGATAATGGTAATTGCATCCTTTTCTCAGGACTTGTCCGAATGATGGTGGTAAAGTAGCGCGATCATAGAGATAAAGTCTGTTGCTTACAAGCAAAGTCACGTGTACCAAGGGAGTTCGCCATGGATCCGCAACAACTGGCTATTTGGGCCGACCAATTTAACGATTTGTTCCGTATCGACCATAAAATTCCAATCAACGTTAAACCATTGCAACCTACATCCTTGGATATGGAGACGTTTATCGCCATGATGCCTGAGCCATTTAAAATGGCAGCGGATATGGCTGCGTTGGATAAATCCATGACGCGCTCACTCACCCGTGTGCATGATATCCCTGATGATTTATTGGATTATTTGCGACTGCAAAGCCGTAAAATCGATAGTCTGATGCGGTTTATGTTGCTGCAACAAGATGACCCAGCGTTTCGTTTAATCAGTCTTAGTTATGGTGGCTCTGCGCTGACCTTCAATCGTGCCGAGCCATTGGCTGCCGGTGAGCTTATTGAAACCCGTTTGTTTTTAGAACATAACGCCGGTGCCGTGTATGCTTGGGCGAGGGTTATTGATTGTGAACCCTCCACCGAGGGCTTTGTGATCCGTAGTACCTTTACCCATATTCAAGACGAAGACCGTGAAAATATTGTGCGGGCCAGTTTGCAAGAACAATCCAGACAGCTCAAACGCAAAGCAGAGCAACGACAGTTGCAGGGTAAACTCTAACTTAAAAGCGTTGGTTGGATCATCCGCTGTACATCTATGTTCATTGGCGGCAAAAGTCGATGCAGACGCTTCGACTGTTGAGACGAAAGACCATGTTCTCAGTTTGCCTCCGTGTTTGATGTCAGGTCGTTGCCTTTTTACCTGGGATAATTGACGCAACAACGACCAGTACGTTGATCCTAAATGGCGCTGTGCACGTTCCGGTGTATGATGTGCGGCCAGATGCAGCCACGTAGTTGTGATGCTAGCTGCCGTTCTGGGCTATCACATGGATGCCATTTGTTGCCGCCCCTTGATTGAACCGTGTGGCTGATTGCTAGGTGTTCCCCCTACAACACAGCCCGATAAACCACCACAGGATATTTCGTGAGTTCGTTATTTCATCTTCCGACATTAACTGGCAGTGCCGACCAACAGCACTGGGGACAATTAATTGGCGCAGCCTTACCGCTGGCGTTGAGCGAATTAGTGACCGCGCAGTCGGCGCTTTATGTGGTGTTAGTGCCCGATACGCCAACGGCATTAAGACTTGAACAGGAACTTGGGGCTTTTTTGCCAGAAGGGCTTGAGGTGTATAGTTTTCCTGATTGGGAAACATTGCCTTACGACCATTTCTCGGCGCACCAAGATATTATTTCGCAGCGGCTACGCACCTTATACCAACTGCCCCAGCTGACCCGTGGCCTCATTTTGGTACCGGTCAACACGGCATTGCTGCGTATTTGCACGCCCGATCATCTGCAACAACAAAGTCTGCTCCTACACAAAGGCCAACGCTTAGACAGCAATGCGCTGCGCCAGCAGCTGGTCCAAGCCGGCTATCGTGCGGTGGAGCAAGTGATGGAGCATGGCGAGTTTTCAGTGCGTGGCTCGTTGTTAGACTTGTACCCGATGGGCAGTGCACTTCCCTATCGGATCGACTTTTTTGATGATGAAATTGACGGCCTGCGCACCTTTGATCCGGATAATCAGCGCACCCTATCCCAAGTCGAGCGGATTGAGCTGTTGCCAGCACACGAATTTCCGCAAGACAAAGCGGCCATTGAACGGTTCCGCAGCCGTTATCGCGAGCGCTTCCCGGCACGTCATGAAAAAGAATCGCTGTATCAGCAAGTCAGCCAAGGCGTGCTGCCTGCAGGTATTGAATATTACTTGCCACTCTTTATAGAACAAACCGCCAGCCTGTTTGACCACTTGCCTGCGCATACCCGCTTATTGACGGTTGGCGATCTCGAAGCCGCCTGTCAGCGATTCTGGCAAGATGTCGAAAAACGCTACACTGATCGTGCTATTGATGTGCTGCGACCTATTTTAAAACCGCAAGAATTGTATTTATCCGTCGAGCAATTCTTTGGCCAGCTCAAATCGTTTCAACGTATCCGACTATCGCGCGCCCTGTTACCGGCGAAATCTAATGTACTGAATTTAAACGCGGCAGAGTTACCCGACTTGTCCGTCGACCATCAGCTCGCTAACCCACTAGAGCGCCTCAATCAATTTCTGCTGTCGCAAAAACAACGCCGTGGTCGCAGTGTGTTGATGGTCGAATCGCAAGGCCGGCGCGAGAGTTTATTGCAGCTGTGCCAAAAGTCCGGCGTGCGGTTAAAAGCCTTTGCAAATTTTGCTGACTTTTTAGTCGCAGATGATGACGTGGCGATCGCTATCGGCTCGCTGGAGCAAGGGGTATTGCTGCAAGGGGCTGCGCCGCTGGCGATTGTCTCGGAAAACGAGTTATTCGGGCAGAAAGTCAGCCAACGGCGGCGACGTAAACACGCGCAACAAATCTCCAGCGATACGGTGATCCGAAATCTCGCCGAACTTGCTGTCGGTCAACCTGTAGTGCACTTGCAACACGGTGTTGGTCGCTATCTGGGCTTACAAGTCCTTGATGCAGGCGGCATTACGGCCGAGTTTGTCGCCATTGAATACTTAGGTGGTAGTAAGTTGTACGTGCCTGTGTCGGCACTGCATTTGTTATCGCGTTATTCCGGCAGTGATCCTGAGCATGCGCCACTGCACAAACTTGGCCACGATGCGTGGGAAAAAGCCAGACGAAAAGCGGCAGAAAAAGTCCGTGACGTCGCCGCAGAGCTGCTCGATGTGTATGCCCTGCGCGCCAGTCAAAAAGGCTATGGTTTTAAAGTCGATGCGGCGTCCTATCAGCGCTTTGCCGATGGTTTTCCGTTTGAGGAAACCGCCGATCAGCTTGATGCGATTAACGCGGTACTCAGTGATATGCAATCACCGCGGGCGATGGACCGTTTAGTTTGTGGTGACGTGGGTTTTGGAAAAACCGAAGTCGCGATGCGGGCGGCCTTTGTTGCCGTCGATGACAACCATCAGGTGGCGATCTTGGTGCCGACAACCCTGCTGGCGCAGCAACATTTTGAGAATTTCCGAGATCGTTTTGCCGACTATCCTGTCCGAGTCGAAGTCCTGTCACGGTTTGTCAGCGCGAAAGAACAAAAGCAAATTTTACAAGACGCGGCCGATGGCAAAGTCGACGTGTTGATTGGCACCCATAAACTGCTGCAGGACGATATTCGCTTCAAGAACTTAGGGTTGTTGATTGTCGATGAGGAACACCGATTTGGCGTCCGGCAAAAAGAAAAAATCAAAGCGCTTCGCGCCAACATCGATATTTTAACCTTAACGGCCACCCCAATTCCGCGCACCTTAAACATGTCGCTGGCTGGCATGCGCGATCTGTCGATTATCGCCACACCACCCGCACGGCGTTTAGCGGTAAAAACCTTTGTCCGCGAATACGAATCGGGGCTGATCCGTGAAGCGGTGCTCAGGGAAATCATGCGCGGCGGCCAGGTGTATTTTTTACACAATGACGTTGCGACGATTGAAAAAACGGCCAGTGACCTGCAGCTGCTGTTACCTGAAGCCACCGTGGGCATCGCCCATGGCCAAATGCCCGAGCGTGAGCTGGAACGCGTGATGGTCGATTTTTATCATCAACGCTTTAACCTGCTGCTGTGTTCGACCATCATTGAAACGGGGATCGACGTGCCAACCGCCAATACCATTATTATCGAACGTGCAGATAATTTTGGTTTGGCTCAATTGCATCAGTTACGCGGTCGGGTCGGACGCTCTCATCACCAAGCGTACGCCTACCTGTTAACGCCGCCCCCTAAACGACTTACCACCGATGCGCAAAAACGCTTAGAGGCGATCTCCAGTCTTGAAGATTTAGGCGCAGGGTTTGCGTTGGCGTCCCATGACTTAGAAATTCGCGGCGCGGGTGAATTGCTCGGCGATGATCAATCCGGTCAAATTGAATCGGTTGGATTTACCCTATACATGGAGATGCTCGAAGAAGCAGTCCAGGCTCTGAAAGAAGGTCGCGAACCGAGTTTGGATACGATGTTGTCACAACAAACCGAACTGGAACTGCGCCTACCGGCGCTGCTGCCCGATGCGTATATCCCGGATGTTAGCCTGCGCTTGTCCTTCTATAAACGTCTCGCCAGTGCAAGAGACAATGCCGAACTTGATGAAATTCAAGTAGAATTGATTGACCGCTTTGGCTTGTTGCCCGACGCGGCGAAAAATCTGGTAGCCTTAACGCAATGCAAGCAAAAAGCTCAAGCCTTGGGTATCAAGCGGATTGAGATGCATAACAAAGGCGGCTCGGTTGAATTTGCCGAACGCACCAAGGTTCAACCGGGATACATCATCAAGTTGATTCAAACGCAATCGCGCATTTATAAACTCGAAGGTGGCAACAAGTTAAAGTTTACCATGGAGCTCCCAGGCGCATCCGAGCGCTTGGCGCTGTTAAAAACCATGTTGGCCGATTTTAAAACCAACAGTCAGTAATGGATATCATTATGGTTCGATTTGCCCGACTGGCTCTGTGGTGTGCTGCTGCCCTTGGCAGCATCGCCCAAGCCCAAACCAACGAAGCGAATTGGTTTGAAGTGGAAGTTCTGGTGTTTGAGCGGGGCACCATTCAACCCTTGAAGGAACAGTTTAATGACAAAGTGACGCTGCCCAAAATTAGCCATGCGCTGGATTTGATCACGCCACTGTATAGTCGAGATTTAACCTCTGTGCTGGCAGCGGTGCGTCATTGTCAGTCCTCAGCACTGTCCATCCCTACGTTTGACCAGATGACGCAGAGCTTTGCCGATGCACCTGAGTTGCCCTTTGTACCGACCGACGCCCAACAAGCGGAGTTGATGCAATTCAGTCAACAAGGGCTGGAGCAAGAATTGCAATCGCAACTGCAAGGCGCCGTTGAACCGACGATGGATACAACCACCTCAGGGTCGTCAGCAACCCTTGCTGATGTCCCTGAGGTGCCACCAGTCGATGTGTCGCCATGGCTCGCGCTGCAGGCTCGCGATACCTTTGCAAAGATGGCGCACACCGCAGCCTTACTGAACCAAGTGCCACCACCAGGCCAGTATCCGTTATTAAACGACTGTGCTATCGCGCCTAAACCCGCGCCTTACACCCTAGGTCCAGAACTCGTTAAAGAAATGAGTCCTGCGCCTAACGCATTAGCGGCAACCCCACTCACCGACGATACACACCGCTCCGTGACCTATCTAGCGAGTAGCAACGCCATTCAGTTGAAAGATTTAGCGTGGCAACTGAACAATCGAAGCGGCCATAAAGTGTTGCTGCATACGGTGTTTCGAAGCCCCCTCACCCCAAAACGCCAAAGCACGCCATGGCGTTTAATTGGTGGACAACGGTTTAGCCCGCAGTGGGATAGTCTTGGTATGCTGCAACACGACACTGCGGCCCAACAAGACAATCTAACCGCGGCGATTGCAAGCACCTATGACTTTGTCAAAGCCGGCGGTGATTTAACCCAGTTAAATAAACAGGCGCCTAAAGTGGATAACGTCTGGCAACTCGACGGCAGCTTACTAGCTTACAACGACCGTATCCTGTCTGCCGATGTGCAACTGTTGCTACGCCAGCCCACACAAGATGGCCAGCCACTTCGCTTGTATCGGTTTAATCAATCCACGCGTTTATTGCTAGGCGAAGTCCATTATTTAGATCATCCGAAATTTGGTGTGGTGTTGCAGATCCGTCGCTTCACTCCACCTCAAACCCCAACCCTTTGAAACAGGTACCTTATGAAGCATGTATGGCCGTTATTGCTGCTACTGGCTGGATGTAGCAAATTGGATTTAGAGCACTACAACCAAGTCAAAACCGGCATGAGTTATCAGGAAGTGACGGCCATTTTAGGCACGGCCACGCAATGTGATGAAGTGCTTGGTGCCCGCAATTGTGTCTGGCAAAGCGATGAGAAAAAAATTAACGTGGCCTTTGTCGCTGATAAAGCCGTGGCCTTTAGCCACAAAGGCCTGAACTAGTCCCATATCGTGGCCGTTCAACTTCGCGATTACCAGCAAGACGCCGTCCGCGCCGTCGTCCAGTACTTCCGTCGGATGACCGACCCTGCCGTGGTTGTGTTGCCCACGGGCGCCGGTAAAAGCTTGGTGATCGCAGAACTGGCTCGTCTAGCGCGCGGCGCTGTGATGGTGCTTGCGCATGTCAAAGAGCTTGTTGAGCAAAATCATCAGAAATATCAGAACTATGGCCTTGAAGGTCGCATTTTCGCGGCAGGTCTTGGCCGCAAGGAAAACGTCGGCGATGTGATTTTTGCCTCAGTGCAATCGGTCCATCGCAATATGGCGCTGTTTACTGCCCCTATTAGCCTACTGGTCATCGATGAATGTCATCGCGTGCCAGACGATGAGCACAGCAGTTACCGGCAAGTGATCCAGCACTTGCAACAACAAAACCCGTCGATGAAAGTGTTAGGGTTAACCGCGACCCCTTACCGTCTAAATGAGGGGTGGTTGTATCAGTACCATTATCGCGGTCGCATGGGGGCCGACGAACCGCGATTTTTCCGCTGGTGTATTTTCGAACTGCCCATCCAGCTGTTGTTATCGCGTGGTTATTTAACCCCCGCGCGCAAACTCGATTGCGCCGTGTTAAGTTACGATTTCTCGGGACTCACCGCCACCATCAATGGCCATTTTCGTGAGAATGAACTCGACTTAGTCATCGACAAAGCCAAACGAGTGACGCCGCAAATCATCGAGCAAGTGCAACAGTTCGCCAAAGCGCGTCAAGGGGTGATGATCTTTGCCGCCACCAGCCGTCATGCACATGAAATCGTTGGCTATTTGCCCGCATCACAAACGGCGTTGATTTTATCCAGTACCAGCGCGTTGGAACGAGCACAGCTTATCCAACGCTTTAAAGACAAAACTATTAAGTATTTAGTCAATGTCGCGGTGTTAACCACCGGCTTTGATGCGCCTCATGTGGATGTGATTGCGATTTTACGCCCCACCGAGTCCGTGAGCTTATATCAACAAATTGTGGGGCGAGGCTTGCGCTTGGCCGAGGGCAAATCTGACTGCTTATTGCTTGATTACGCGGGTAACCCGTACGATTTATACCAACCCGAAATAGGTGTGCCCCCGGCCCATTCAACCGCAGATCAAGTGACGGTGGTTTGTCCTTTATGTCAGTTTGCCAATCAGTTTTGGGGCAAAACTGACGCACAAGGCATTGTCATCGAACATTATGGCCGCAAATGCCAAGGTTTAGTGCCAAGTGCGCAGGGCGACCCGATGGCCTGTGGTTACCGATTTCGTGCACGATTTTGCCCCAACTGCGGCACTGAACATGATATTGCCGCCCGGCATTGCCATGCATGCGATACCGTGTTGGTGGACCCTGATAAAAAATTGCGTGACGCCCTAGCGCTCAAAGATGCCATGGTGGTGTACCCAGACCAGTTGCAACTGCAGCTGGAGTTCAGCCCCCAGCAAAAAACGCAACTGAAGTTTAGTTATCAAGTGGGTGACCAGTGGTTTCATGAGTGGTTTCCCGCGCACACTCCGGCGCAAGTCAGCAAACTTTGCCGACAAGTGCTCCCCCCCTTTATCCAGGACCGTCATCGGCCATTTGTTGCGCGGACTGCGCGGCAAGTGCTGGCTGAACAACATCGATTTGCCCCACCGCAAGCCTTGATCCTGCGTAAAGATGGCCGCTATTGGAAAATCCGAGACCGCTTATTTGAGCTGACAGACTTCGCCAGTTTTAAACCAGATGTTGCTTAAAAATCAAATACCTGCCATTGCATAAGATTTTGGCACCACTTGCTTTACATCTAATTTTCGTTCAGCAAGAATACCGCTATCGATTTGGCAATCACCCCTACCCACCCGGTTTATTGTGTTGCCCTTGTGTTTCTAGTCCAGCATTTTGCACCAAGCAGATTGCCTACAGGGATTTTATGCAGCTGCGGCAAATTAATAAGCAACAATATCGCTCGCACCTCAATGTCATCATGATAAGTTCTATTGCCTTGTTTTCTGCAATGGGCGTTGGCTTTTCTACGATCTTGATCTATTTCTTTGGAAAGGCACCTGGAGAAAATTTTTATTTAAATCTCACAGGCGTTGCAACCGCTGGCTTGATTGCTGCCGTGGTCTTAAAGAAATTAAAACACACACGTTATTTCGACGAAGTCGCTTATGTGTGGGATCTAAAATACGAATTGAATTTAATTCACCGGAAATTTCGACAAATTCAAAAGGCCGCCGCACAAAATGACCACACGGCCGCCATTTGCATGTTATACCATTATGAAGGGTCACGTCAGTTATGGTTACT
>JACCDZ010686138.1_pt1 | contig 59562 bp, 54 predicted proteins | sample 7449551 | NCBI WGS metagenome assembly JACCDZ01 (sample SAMN15323452, study PRJNA562643) | freshwater metagenome | isolation source: river surface water | place: USA:Blue River Watershed | collected 2017-08-18 | reverse complement strand
CGTAGGTTATACTTGTACTCAAGCTGTTCTTTAGTAAGTAAACCACTTTGCATTAGGCGTGTGATAAACGTACCTGTACCAGTAAACGGATCAATGATATGCGTGTTTCTATCACCGAGCGTTTGATTAAATTCTTGCTTAAGGATATCATTTACACTATGGATAATAAAATCAACACATTCAACTGGGGTATAAACAATCCCCAATCTTTCAGTCATGCGCGGAAAGGCATTGCGGAAGAATTTATCATAAAGTTCGACCACGATTTTTTGTTTAGCTTCGGCGCTCTCAATGCCATCAGCACGGCGTTTTACGCTTTCGTAAAACTTATCAAGTTTCTTCGCTTCGTTATCAATATGATGTGCATCGAGTAAATCAATTACTTTCTGCATTGATTGTGAAATTGAATTACTATCAGCAAAGTTATAATTATTAAAGAGTGCATTAAATACTGGACGGGTAATAATATGCTGTGCTAGCATTTCAATTACTTCTTCTTCGCTAATTGCATCATTAAGGTTATTTTTAGCTCTTGTACAAACTCACTAAAAGTTTGATATTCAGTGCTATTTTTATCCTCTAATGTGGTTTTAATGCGTAGAATATGCTTATTGGCAATTTCGGTAATATCATTTGACCAATCTTCCCAATAAGTCCGCGTGCCGCATTTCTCTACAATTTTGGCTAACATTGCATGTTGTACGGTATCAAAGTTTAGCTCTAATTCGTCTTGTTTTGCTTTTGGTGCACGAACTTCATCATTATCGTCGCGATCTTGTGAACTGTTGCCGCCTGTGCCCATGCTCGATTTTTTGGTTGCTTCCGTGCTATGCTCGGGTAATTTATCCACCAATGCCACAATTTCAATGTGTTTTTGGATTGCTTCAATTTTATCTTTAATATTATCGACTAATTCAACTTTGTTAATATCAGAATCGAGCCGTTCATCATGTGAGCGTAAGGCATTTAGCACATCCCAAACGATTTGATAGCTTGGATTTTTCTTTAGCTCTTCTTCTGAGCTTTTGCCCTCTGGAATTACCACAGGGATAATAATATAACCCAGTGATTTATTTGGTGCTTTACGCATTACACGACCAACGGATTGAACTATATCAACCTTGGATTTTCTGCCATGAATAAACATTACTGCATCTAGCGATGGTACATCAACCCCCTCAGATAAACAGCGCGCATTGCTTAAAATGCGGCAAGTGTCTTCGGTGTTTTCTTTTAACCATGATAGTTTTTTGCCTTTTTCGGTGGCATTCATTGTTCCATCAACATGATCTAAGCGGCATGTAATGTTACTAGTTTCTGGGTACATCGCCAAATAAGCATCAACAACCTTGCCAAACTCCCGAGTAAACTCTTTGGAGCTGGCAATGCTTTGACAAAATGATACCGCGCGTTTCATTGGTTGATGGTCATTGACGTGTAAGCCTTCTTTGATTAAAGCTTTATAGCATCCAATCATTTTAGCCACATCATCAAGATCAAGAGCGCCATCCGTATTTTTGAAATATTTTTGCATGTCGCGATCTACTTGTTTGGCATCAACGGCTAAAACCACAACCTTATAATCAGTTAAGAGACCTTGTTCAACCGCTTCACCAAATTTTAAACTATAGAATACCTGACCATACACATCTATATCATCCATCGAGTAGAGTTCGGCTTTAACTTCTTTTGCCTTGGCTTTTACTTGTTCAATATAGATTCTTGGCGTTGCTGTCATGTATAAACGCTTAGCACCATGAATAAAGTTATTATCATGAATTTTTACAAAATGCGATACGTCTTCACCATCTAAAGTTGCGCCTGTCGTGCGGTGCGCTTCATCGCAAATAATTAAATCAAAATCCGCCATGCCATAGTCTAATTGTGCACGGCTAATCACATCAATTGATTGATAGGTCGAGAATATCACCGTCATTTTATGTGGGTAGTTATGCTGATTGTTTTCAGCTAATTTTTTAGCGTCAGTTGTAGCTGGATAAGCTAAATCATGCATGTCCACATCAGCGATATCGTCATCTTTAGCTTTACGTTTCCCAACATCTGCATCAGAACACACTGCAAAGGCATGAATTGGAATTGTTGATTCAATACTCCACTCGGTAATGGTTTGGCTGGCTAAGGCTAATGATGGTACAAGGAATAAAACGCGCTTATTAGTTCCCGCAATTGCTTCGGCGATTTTTAGTGCAGTAAAAGTTTTACCCGTACCACATGCCATAAAGAGTTTACCTCTATCGGCATCAGCATATCCAGCTTGCGTTTTTTCTAGCGCGGCTAATTGATGTGGGCGTAATTCTTTCTTACGATAATGCTTAACTGTTTCAGTTTTAAGATATTCACTCCAATCAATTGAGCTATCCTCAAAATCTTGTAATGAAATTCTACTTGGTGCTTTAGATATATTTGCAAAGGTTTCTTGGGCTAATTTGCCAAGACCCTTTTCTGAGGTATCAATTAAGATTCGGCGCGTAAAACAATCACGATCTGAAGCTGAAATAAAGCTATCAATGCCGCTCTTCGCAATAGTTGTATCTTCGTAAAACTTACATTGTATAGCCGTAAATCCACTACCATATTCATCGCTGTTGGTTGCGACCAGATCAATACCGCTATCATTACCTAAATTACCTTGTAAAGTCGCCCACTCAAGGAATGTTTGAACTTGGCTAAATTGTGGTGCAAAACGCTCATCATTCTGTAAAAAAGAAATAACCAATTTTTCAAAATAGTTACCTTTTTCGCGTTCAGTTTTGGAGTTTTTGCGGTAAATTGATAGTAGCTGCTGAAATGGTGTTGGCATAGTGGCTCTCTTTTTGTATAGTGTCGTATTTTACCATATTATATTGTTGATATACTTGCTTATCCATATTGCATTTGCTTGGTCTGCAACGCTTTTAGCGCTGGCTTCGGGCATGGCGGGTTTTGCTGGCAAAACAGTTTCATTGCACGTAAATTACACCAGTTTAGAGGTGTTTTAAACCACTTTTGAGATTAGAGTTTTTGCGTGGCTTTGGGGTGTTCTTCATTTCGTTGATAAATATTAATTCCAACCCGATCAATATGTTCTTTTAGTTCTTGGTTGGTTAATTGTGAATACACCGCTATATCAAATTTATAAGGTAATGGTAGCTCATCCATTTCAGTAATAATTTGTCCTAAACTCTTTTCGCAATTGCCAAATAAGATAATGTCAATATCAGAGCCACGCCAATAGTTACCCATCGCCCGTGAGCCATAAATTTTGGCTGCTTCTATTTGGTTAAATTCCGTTAATTTACGTTTAATTAGATTGAGAACGCCAGCTGGTAAACCAAATTTATCCATCTAATTTACTACTTAAATATGTGTCCAGTTCGGCAAATGCTCTTGAATAGTTATTTAAAATATTAGCTATTATTTGTGCTGCAAATTCTTCATTATAGGTATGTGAGGTTGCATTACGATCGCCCATCATCTCAATCCACGCCTGTCCATCGTTAATAATCGCTGCTGCAAAGCCTTCTTTAATAACTTCACGTGGTAATTTCACATCAATACCATTATATTTTAGAAAATCTTTAATTACTTTCCAACCTAATTCATAGGTAAATTCAAAAGTTTGAATTAGAGCCATTTGAATGAGCTTATTATTTAAATCTATTTCTAGTACTTCTTTTGCTTCGGTAAATCTGGCAAAAGCTTTTTTATAATTAGCAAAACGTTGTTGCCAACGTATATCACTTAATGTGGTGTTCATTATTCTTTACTTTCTAAGATTGAATATTTTCGGTTGACTGCTCGCAAATTGCACCATTTTAGCAAAGTTATCCGCGCCAACTTTCATCAGGTCGCTGGTATCTAATCCCATTTGAGTTAATTCTGTAAATCTCTTATGGTTTACACAGTCAGCAAAGCTACTATTTTCAACATAGAGCTTGAAACAATGATAAATTTTATTGTTGGTGGTGTTTTCTAGTTTCGCAAATTGTTTGAATTGTTGGAAATATTCATCTAATTTTTGTTGTCGCGTTGGGTATTGAGTGGATTTACCAAATATTTTAGTTAAAACATCTTGCCACGTTAATTTATAATCTAATTCTTCAAATTGTTCAATTTTATCCAATGTTATAAAATCATTAGGCTTATTTTCGTAACGTTCGCGAATAATTTTCTCAGCTTGCTCAACATTACCAGATTGCATAAATTGACAGATTTCACCATCAATTAATATTTTGGTTGATTCCCACGCTTTATATAATTCACGGTCGATCTTCATGCCATCTTTGCCATTTCCAGTAAAAATCTACTTTTACCCAAGGTAACCTGTTTAGCAATTGCTTTCACTGCCTCAACTTGATAATAGCGTAAAGTTTTTAATTGATGTTCAGCTAAGTATAAGTCCTGTTCGTTTTGATTTTTGCCACGCATTAAATGATAAATATTAGGTTCAACTAATTCAGCCAAGAAAAATTTATCAATTTCAATAGATTCAATTTTATCAGCAGGTGGGTTCCAGTTGCGCCGAGAGATTAATTCTTCTTGAGTAGGGAAAATATCCATTTTTTCAGGTGAGCCAAAGGTTACATTCCACAAAAAGTGGTGTTCGCCATTGGTTAAAATCACAAATTCTAGATTTAATGATTTAGCGTAATTACGCGCTTGCTCTTTACCGTCTAATGCTGATTTCTTAGGGTTTTTTGCTTCAATAACAGCAAGTGATTGATGATTTTGATCTAAAAGTACATAGTCTGCACGTCCCGATTTAATATTCATTTCAACTTTTACATTTGGTCTTTCACCATCCAAATCGTGTAAAATCCACTTACTTCTGCGGAGCATCTCATCAATTCTTAACCGTGCCTGTGCTTCGTTGCTTGCCATAATTTACGCCATTATAAAATAATGTTGTATTTTACCATATTATATTATTATACTTGCTTCTCCATATTGCATTGACTTGACCTGCAAAGCTTTCAGCGCTGGCTACGGGTAAGGCGGGTTTTGCTTGCAAAACTGGGATTCAGCACGTAAAAAAACACTCTCTTAGAATTACTTTAAGCCCTATTTGAAATTAGAGTCTTTTTGTCTGTCTATCAAATCACGGTGTTAATATGAACAGAATAGAACAGCTTTATGGAAGCAGACGAGTATCTGCCTATAATGATTAAGCTCTAAGTTGTATAAGAGGATGAATTATAATTGCGACTGATTTATTTTAAACATATATTTTAAGCTGCTAATTTTAATGGAGAATATAAATTTTGTGATGTCTTTGAATAATCTGCTTGTTGAGTCACCGTGTCGGTTATTCATTTGTTAATAAATTGATATTGTTGCTCTAAATTAAGTAATAACTGGTAAAATCGCTCTCTTTATAAGTAATTTAGCAGAATAAATATATGCGTAATTGGTCATTTCTAACGATAATAGTGGCTCTTGCTGGCTGCAGTTGGCTATCTAGTCCAACACTACCGACGGTTGCAACGCCGCAGCGGTTTAACTCTGATGGTGCAGAATATACTCAGATTGAAAGTTTGCCATATTTAGCCTGGTGGCAACAATTTAAAGATCCGCAATTGGATGCTCTAATTGAAAGTAGCTTAAGCAGTAACTTAGATGTCAAAGTTGCGCTAAGTAATTTAGAGCAGGCTCAAGGTCAATTGCGTCAAGTGCAACTAAGTTGGATTCCATTCGTTAATTTGTATGGCGGTTTCTCGAGCAATCCAGGCTTTGGTGCGCCAGGAACTTTTTATGGTATTTGGCCACAATATACTTTGAATATTGCGCAGCTAATTAAGCAACAGGAGTTGGCTAACTATAATCTTGAGCTGGTGCGTGCGATGGTTGATGGTGTGCGCTTAACGTTGATTGGTCAAGTTAGCTCGGGGTACTTTACCCTAATCGCGCAACAAGAACAGTTGCGTCTGCTAAATCAATTGAACGCAGATTTAACTGCTTTAATTAGCTTACGTACCCAAGAAATTAAAATAGGGATTAAGGATACTATTTTTCTTGCAGAATTGATTTCGCAGCAAAAGTTAGTGCATGGTCAATTAGCAATTGCGGAACATAATATCTTATTAAGTCAAAACTCACTGCGTTATTTATTGAATCAAAATCCAGGTCAAATTAAAACTACCAATAATTTTGCCGAATTGAATTTTGCACGTTTCAAACCAGGTGAGTTACCTGCAAATGTGTTACAAAATCGCCCAGATTTAAAGATTGCCGAGTATTCGCTCAAAGCTGCGCATACTAATGTTGGAGTTGCATACGCGAGCTTATTTCCAGCTGTGCAATTAGATGGTTTTTTTGGTGGCGCGAGCGCAAGTAATTCATTTGCAACTCCAGCGAACTACGCCCCATTTCAAGATGAATATGTTAACTGGGGAATTAATCCGAGCACCTTTGGAAAAATTGAAGCGGGTAAGGGTGCTTATCAAGCTCAAGTTTATAAATATATTCAAACGGTGCGCAAAATTCTCCAAGATGTTGACAATGCTTTTTCGGCCAATCGGCAATACAGCCGTAATTATCAGGATACTCAATTGGCTTGGCAAGATTTAGCCAATAAATATCAATTGCAGCAAGGTTTATATAAAATTGGCACACTTTCTTATCCACAATTATTGGAAAGCAAAATTATATTAGATAATCTCATTTTGTCGGTGAATCAGGCGCGCTTGCAGCAAGCAATTAGCCTGGTTAACTTGTACCAAGATTTAGCTGGTGGCTACAAATACCACCAAAGCGAATCAACTTCTCAACTTACTTCGGATTAATTCAATGAAATTTCTTTCTTTTCGTTATGTTAAGCGTCAGATAACTTTTGCCAATAGTGTGATTTTTGTCGGTGCGATTACAGCCTTACTGTATATTTTTTCTTATTGTTTTCCGGTTACTGACAATGCGTTTGTGGCGAATAATATTCGTCCAGTTGCGGCGTTAGTTAAGGGCTATGTTACTAATGTTTATGTGAAAAATGGTGATTATGTTAAAAAAGGGCAAAAATTGTTTAGTGTCTTTGATAAGCCTTATTTATATGCAGTTGAGCAAGATACGGCTAATTTGGCGGCGGCTAAATCGAAGTTACTTTCATTGCAAAAAACCTTGGAGCGCGATCAACAAGTAAGTAAAAATTTACAAGACACCTATACGCGTCTGGCACAGGACGATGATAAATATCAACAAGCTTATAAAATTAATGCAGTCTCATTGATGACGTTCCAAAACTCACAGCAAGAAACCAAGGCTGCCGCGGCGAGTTTAGCCGCGAGTAAAAAGCAAATTGAAATTGATCAAGCTAATTTAACTACACAAGAAAATGAAATTTTAGCTTTGAGTGCGAAACTTAAAAATTCGCAGGTTGATTTGGATTTGACTCATGTGTATGCCGAAAATGATGGGATTATTCAGAATTTTTATTTAAGCTTAGGCACGCCTGTCAATGTTAATCAGCCACTATTTTCTTTTGTGGATAATGATGAAGTTTATTTCCAAGCCAATTTTAATGAAACTGACTTACGTGATGTGCATAAAGGCTCTAAAGTTTTAATTTTCCCACGCACCTATCTGGGGCAAAAGATGTTTCATGGTGTGGTAGTCTCGGATTACTGGGGCGCGAATCGTCAATTAACCGATACTCGTTCACAAATGCAAATGGTGCAGAATGAAAATCAGTGGGTATTACTACCGCAACGGTTGCCTGTACAAATTAAGGTGATAGACTTAGATCCCAAATATCCATTACGCGTTGGCACCAGTGCTTATGTGTATATTAAAAGTGAGTGAGTTTAACTATTGATGATTAGTCTTAAATTCAAACTCTGGTTAGAGCGCGTTGATCCATATTATACGCAACGAATTATTTTGCGTAAAGGTCTTTATCTGGCAGTCTGGTTAACGGCGATTAATTGGATTGCACGCCCTGATGTTTTTGCGGCTTATGCAGCAACACCAATGTTGTTGGCGGGTATTTATGAAGCGCAAAGCTTTGTTAGCTTTCGTGAAAAAGAGCAAGCATTAGTATTTGCTTTTATAGCGGGTGGTATTGGTTGTGTGACGTTTTATTTGCTTTTTCCATTTAAAATTTCTTTGATGTTTTTTGCATTAGCTCATTTTGCAACACTCTATTTTGTCTGTGAGCGCTATTTTCCTAAATTTAAACCCTTTATTTTGCAAACTATCGTAGTTAGCGCGCTAAATATGGCAACTTTACCTGCAGGAAATCTGCAAGTTGCCATTGATATGTTTTTTTGCGTGATGCTGGGGTTGTTTGTTACCTTTCTAGCCTTTAAAGTTCACCCAAACTTGTATGCTCGGGTTTGGCAGCGCAGCTTTACCCACTATTTGTCGAGTGTCGGTGCAGAAATTGGACACGCGATTAATAAATTAGATACTCATTCTTTTGCAGAAGGCGCACGGCATTTGAATATTATTCGCGCCTATCGCCGCCTATTGCCGCATAACGTTCTACGGAATGTCACCAAAACTACAATTTGTATTCGTAATATTCAGTTTGCCTTAAATCATATTTATCTCAAAGACAAAGATGTGCTATTTTGGTCTGAATTTCAACATCAGCTAGCTGAATTTCACTTGGCTGTTTCCACGCAAACCCCATGTTTTATGTTAGCAACAAATAATTATGCCCCAGAATTTACTCAGGATTATGTGATTAGGAATTTGAATAAGTCGATCCTCAATTGGAATAAAATATGCGCCTTAGTTTAAAACAGAAGCTCTCTTACGCGCGCTTTGGACAAATATCCTTTGTCTTTGTTGTTGGTTTAGGCCTGTATTTGTTTACTACGATTCCTCATAATTGGTGGATATTTCTAACCGTTATGATGATGAGTGCTGCAATGGAACCAGGGCTAATTGTTAAAAAATCGATTAATCGTGGTAAGGGTACCCTTATTGGTATCATCTTATTTTTACCTTTAATTTATCTCATGCATTTGAATTACCGCGTAATTCCGTTGGTGTTTATCTTACTTGGGCTGGGTATTTCGTTACCGAATGCACGGCGCTATGACATTAGCGTGGTATTTATGACCATTATGGTATTTACTTTGACTGCTTATACCTTTACAACTCCACTGCTCGAAGGGCCTTTTGAAATGATGCTCAATCGTGGCGTGTGTACCGTAATTGGAATTATTATTTGTTTGTCTGGTGATTATTTTCTGTTTGGACGCTTTAATTATTCGCGGAAAGTATATTTTTTATTACAACATGAAGTTTGTCGAATGCTGGAGAGTAAACTGAATAAAATTTGTAGTGCAGGTGAGACTGGGTTAAATCCTTTGTTATTAGTTGAAGATTTACGTGATAGTTTTAACCAGAGTTATTCCAGTATTGCGACTAGTGCTGAGAGTATACGCAGTAGTTTGACCAATAGTAAGAGTACTAAAACCAAGGTGGTTGCATTCGAGCTAATTTTATGGCAGCTACGTAAGGTGGTTTTTGGGGTTTATTATGCTGAATGTGTTTTAAAAGACCCCGCTAGTTCCGCAGAGCACCAGCAACGTTTTAGGTTGTTAATGACACAGGCGCGGCAGAACATGATTTCACTGCGCGATTAAGCTACACTTTTAATTAAAGGTTAATTTTAGACCTGTTGTGGCTAGTTTTAGGTTTAGCTAAATAAATTTAAATTTAAAGTAGCAAGAGTTTAACTGGTTGTATTCGTATTTATAGCCAAATAAAGCAGGTACTTATTTTGGTTATTTCCTATCGTATTCGCTTAATTCAAATGCTTTAAAAGGCTTGGACAAAAATAATAGTTGACAAAATTACTCTGATATTGTAGAATAACGAAATCAAGAATATAATTAAAAAAATAGATGTTATATAATTGACAGTTTTAGTGGGTTAACTGTACAATATCTCCATTAAACATTTTGTGGACATATTATAAATGAAATTAACAACTAAAGGTAAATTTGCGGTAACCGCATTATTAGATATCGCTATCTACAGTGAAGATAACAAGAAGCCAATTACACTCTACAATATTAGTGATCGTCAAAATATTTCATTATCTTATTTGGAGCAACTATTTGTTAAGTTGCGCAAAGCTGGGGTAGTTAAGAGTTATAAAGGTCCTGGTGGCGGTTATTTATTGATGCGCGAAGTGGATAAAATTGATATTTCAGAAATTATTAAAGCGGTAGATGAAGATATGGACGCGCGCTCTTGCCGTGGCAATAAAAACTGTCGCGATAATCGCAAGTGTTTGACCCATGATCTCTGGGCTGGGTTAACCAATGAAATGTATGGTTATTTAGAGCGTATTACGATCAAGGATTTATTGGATAAAGCCGAGACTAAAGAACCAACTAAAATTATGTTTTGCCGTACTTAAAAGGAATTAGAAAATGACTTTAAAATTACCAATTTATTTAGATAGCGCAGCTACAACTAAATTGGATCCACGGGTTTTAGAAAAAATGATGCCATATCTTACCGAAGAATTTGGTAATGCAGCCTCACGTTCACATAGCTTTGGCTGGAGTGCTGAGGCTGCAGTTGAGCATGCTCGTGAGCAAGTTGCAGCAACGGTTGGTTGTGATAGCAAGGAAATTATTTGGACCTCAGGTGCAACTGAATCCATCAATTTAGCAATCAAAGGTGCAGCACAATTTTATCAAGATAAAGGTAAACATTTAATTACCATTAAAACCGAGCATAAAGCGACTTTAGATACCATGCGTGAATTGGAGCGAATTGGTTTTGAAGTGACTTATTTAAATCCTGAAGCCAATGGCTTAATTGATTTGACTAAGTTGGTAGCAGCAATTCGCCCAGATACAATTTTAATTTCAGTGATGTATGTAAATAATGAAATTGGAGTTGTTCAAGATATTCCAGCAATCGGTAAATTATGTCGCGAGCGTGGAATAATTTTCCATGTCGATTCAGCACAAGCCGTGGGTAAATTTGAAATTAATTTAAATCAATCAGATGTTGATTTGATGAGTTTTTCTGCACATAAGGCTTATGGGCCAAAAGGAATTGGCGCTTTATATGTTCGTCGTAAACCGCGTGTGCGCTTATTAGCCTTGATTCATGGCGGTGGTCACGAACGTGGCTTTAGATCGGGTACTTTGCCGACACATCAAATTGTTGGTATGGGGGCGGCTTTTGAATTAGCCAAACAAGAAATGGCAAGCGAATTACCACGAATTAAATATTTACGCGATAAATTATTAGCAGGATTACAACAGCTTGAAGAAGTTTATGTCAATGGTGATATGGAGCATCGTGTAGCGCATAATTTGAATGTAAGTTTAAATTATGTTGAGGGTGAATCGATGATGATGGCGATTAAAGATTTAGCGGTATCTAGCGGTTCGGCGTGCACCTCGGCATCATTAGAGCCATCTTATGTTTTACGCGCAATTGGACGTAATGATGAATTAGCCCATAGCTCAATTCGCTTTAGTATTAGCCGCTTTACCACCGAAGAAGAAGTTGATTATGCAATTAAATTAGTGGTGGAAAAAGTAAATAAATTACGCGAGTTATCTCCATTATGGGAGATGTTCCAAGACGGTATTGATGTGGCGAATTTTAAATGGAATTCACATGATACTAATCGCGATGTAATTTTACATTAAACACAAGGAGAATTATCATGGCTTATTCAGATAAAGTAGTTGATCATTATGAAAACCCACGTAACGTTGGTGTTTTAGATAAAAACGATGCACAGGTTGGCACGGGCATGGTTGGTGCTCCAGCTTGTGGTGATGTAATGAAATTACAAATTAAAGTTGGTGAAAATGGCATTATTGAAGATGCTAAATTTAAAACTTATGGTTGTGGCTCGGCAATTGCATCCTCTTCATTGGTTACCGAATGGTTAAAAGGTAAAAATTTGGATCAAGCGCAAGCGATTAAAAATAGTGATATTGCTGATGAGCTAGAATTGCCACCTGTGAAAATTCATTGCTCGGTATTAGCGGAAGATGCAATTAAAGCTGCAATTGAAGACTATCGCAGTAAAAATCAACATTAGGAGATAATTATGGCAGTTAGTGCAACTGAAAATGCTGCATTACGCGTGCAAACCTTTTTAGCCAAACGTGGCAAAGGACTTGGTTTGCGTTTGGGAGTTAAGACTACAGGTTGTTCGGGTTTAGCCTATAAGATTGAGTTTGTCGATCAAGCTAAAGAAGACGACCAGATGTTTGAATCAAATGGAATTAAGATTTTTGTCGATGCCAAAAGTTTGCAATTTTTGGATGGTACCATACTTGACTATACCCGTGAGGGCATTCAAGAGGGATTTAAGTTTACCAATCCAAATGTTAAAGATGAATGCGGTTGTGGTGAAAGCTTCACCGTTTAAAATGTTAACTCATTCTGTTGGTTACATTTTAGAGATGTTTTATTTGCAGACATGTAGTGCAAACACCTACTATTTTATAAAATTTTCAGATGTTTAGCAAAAAAAGCTCCACTAGTTGGGGCTTTTTATCATGGGTTTTTCTGTGGCAAGAGCTTTATTATTTCAAGATCGTCCGCATATACTCAACTAATGTACAATCATCGTGATGATCCCATACGCTATATTTTATAAATAATATCCTCTAGATTAAAGGTTAAGAGTAAAGATGTTAACGCATATTTCCCAACAAAATTATTTTGAATTATTTCAGCAACCAGTAGAATATAAATTAAATTTAACGCAATTACAAGAAAATTTACGCGCGTTACAAAAGCAATTTCATCCCGATAATTTTGCCGCACAAGCTCAAGAGCAATTAAATCAAGCACTGGCCGCTTCCAGCCTAATTAATCAAGCCTACACAACGCTGTTGCATCCCTTGTCGCGCGCGATTTACTTATTGCAGTTGCATGGCATTAAATTAGATTTAGTGCATGATACTAAATTTGCGCCAAGTTTTCTGTTCGAACAAATTGAATGGCGTGAGCAAATTAGCGCGGCTGAGTTGGAACAAGATTTTGATGAACTTGAGGCTATTGAACAGCAGTTGCAAACGCAAATCCAACGGCTAGAATTACAAATTGAGCAATTATTTGGGGCTAAAAATTATACCGAAATTGGTGAGCTAGTTAAACGGTTGGCTTTTTATAGTAAATTAGAGCAACTAGTGAGTAATATTTTGGGACAAATGTAGATTATAGATAAAATTTAGAGAATTGGATTAAATATGGCATTATTACAAATCGCGGAACCAGATATGGCTGGTGCGCCTCATCAGCGCAATATTGCAATTGGAATTGATTTAGGCACTACAAATTCGTTGGTGGCAACGGTTAAAAGTGGTGAAGCTACGGTTTTGGCGGATATTCATGGGGCAAAATTAATTCCCTCAATCGTCAATTATGGTTCTGAGAACTTGAGTGTTGGCACGCCAGCACATAGATTACGGATTAGCGATCCAGCCAATACCTTGGTGTCAATTAAACGTTTTATGGGGCGCAGTTTTGCAGATTTGAATCCTGAGGTAACCTATCCATATAAATTTGTTGCAAAAACTGGCAATATCCAAATTAATACGCGCAGTGGAGTTAAAGATCCAGTGCAAGTGTCGGCGGATATTTTGCAGTATTTGCGCACAGTTGCCGTGGAGGCGATGGGTGAGGAGCCAACTGGGGTGGTAATTACCGTGCCTGCATATTTTGATGATGCTCAACGCCAAGCAACTAAACATGCGGGTGAACTAGCTGGGTTAAATGTGTTACGTTTGTTGAATGAACCAACTGCGGCGGCAATTGCCTATGGTTTAGATAGTAAAAATGAAGGCACGTTTTTAATTTATGATCTTGGTGGTGGCACGTTAGATGTCTCAATTTTGCGCCTTGCTAAAGGTGTGTTTGAGGTACTGTCGGTAAGTGGTGACACAAGTTTAGGTGGTGATGATTTTGACCATCGCTTATTTTGTCATATTTTGGAAAAGTCACATCTGTCGCAATTAACCGATGAAGATACCGCACAATTGATAACTAAGGCTAAATTAGTTAAAGAGCAATTAGCCTCGCTGGAAAAAGTTGCATTCAGTGCGGTGCTCTCAAATAAGCGGATTGTTAATTTAACAATAACGCGCAGTGAATATGAGTTAATTGTACTTAATTTAGTTAAGAAAGCCATTTTGCCGATTAAAAAAGCCTTGCGCGATGCTAAATTATATAAAGATAGCATTGACGAGATAATCATGGTCGGTGGTTCAACCCGCATGTTGGCGATTCGTCAAGCCGTCCATGAATTTTTTGGACGTGCGCCGTTAACTTCAATTAATCCCGATGAAGTGGTAGCGATTGGGGCGGCAATTCAAGCCAATGTGTTAATCGGTAATAAGGATGATGATTGGTTACTACTTGATGTAACGCCATTATCCCTAGGTGTTGAAACCATGGGCGGTTTGGTAGAAAAAATAATTCCACGCAATTCAACGATTCCAGTGGCGCGCGCGCAAGATTTTACCACTTATAAAGATGGTCAAACTGCGATGAGTGTGCATATTGTGCAAGGTGAACGTGAGTTGGTTAAAGATTGTCGCTCGTTAGCGAAGTTTACCTTACGCGGCATCCCTGCAATGGTGGCTGGACAAGCGCGGATTCGCATTACCTATCAAATTGATGCTGATGGTTTATTATCGGTGAGCGCTAAAGAAATGCTCAGCGGTGTGAGTAGCTTTATTGAGGTAAAACCCAGCTATGGATTGAATGATGAACAAATTGGGCAGATGTTACATGATTCAATTAGCTATGCTGATAGCGATATGCAACAACGTATGTATCAAGAGGCTTTGGTGGATGCTCGAGCAATTCTTGAATCGGTAGAAAAAGCTTTAATTGCGGATGCTGAATTATTAAATGAAAGCGAATTTACGCAAATTAATCATGCGTGCATGAAGTTAAAAATTGCCATTGAGCAAAAAGTTAGTGATTTCGGAGCAGCTAGTAGTAAGGTAAAACAATTGGTTGAAACGCTGAATCAAGTAACCAGTGATTTTGCCTCGCGTAGGATGGATAATGCAATTAAAAGCGCTTTTACGGGAAAACAAATTAATGAAATTGAATAAAAGATTGGATATAAGTTAAAATGAAATTAGGGCAAACTAAGAATATTAATACCTGGTTACGGCATATGGTGCTGTTTCACCGTGAAAAAATTTTTCGTCAATTAATTCCTGTGATGAGCTTGATTGCGCTATATTCCATAATTATTGTGCATTTGGATCGTACCTGGGTTTTTTTTGATAAGATTAATAATCTTAATTTAGGGCAATTTCATCTGATTTTTAGTTTTATTCTCGGGATAATTATTAGTTTTAGGGTAAATACAACGTATTCTCGTTGGTGGGAAGGTCGCGTCTTATGGGGGGCAATTGTCAATAATTGCCGCAATCTTGGGCTGAAATTTGATACATTTATTGGACTTGAAGAACATCAGGAGTTTTATGATTATCTGCGTGCTTTTCCAATGGTACTTAAATTTCACCTACGGCAAGATCGTGTGGGAATTGCGGCTGAATTTCAAAAACTCGGCTTAGACTCAAGCGATATATCTCATCCCGTCATGTTATTGGCCGATAGAATGTATAAAATTATTAATGAATTACGTGATAATAATCAATTGCGTTTTGAGCAATATACTTCGTTGGATAATCATTTAGTTAATTTAATTGATATGGTCGGTGGTTGTGAACGAATTTTAAATACTCCACCGCCTACAGCGTTTGCATTTTTTGTTAAACAAGGTTTATTATTTTATGCTTTAATTTTTCCTTTTGGTTGGGCGGAGCAATTTGGTTACTTAATTATTCCTTTATTGCTCGTTTTGGTATATATTTTATTAGGTTTAGAAATGTTGGCTGAAGAATTGGAAGATCCGTTTGGAACCGATGACAATGATTTACCACTTGATTCCATTGCGAATAATATTGTTAGAAATATCACTGAAATTGCTGATCAAAATAAAAAATGAAAGAATTGAGTATAGTTGGGATTTGTTGAGTGAACTGTTATGAAAGAGTAGTTGTGCATCCATTATTTAAATTATTCAAATATAGTAAAAAGTATCGTTTTGATATAAGTTTGGCGGCGCTATACTCACTCTTAAATAAAGTTTTTGATATCTTGCCTGAAGTCTTGATCGGGGTGGCGGTGGATGTGATTGTCAAACGCCAAGATTCAATGTTGGCACATTTTGGCATACATGATGTTAAATTACAAATAATTGTGCTGGGATTATTCACGGGATTAATCTGGATACTCGAGTCAACTTTTCAATATTTATATTCGTTAAAGTGGTGTTATTTAGCCCAACATTTACAGCATGATATGCGCCTTGATGCCTATGGACACATTCAAAAATTAGAACTGGAATATTTCGAGAATAAAGCCACGGGTAATTTGATGGCGATTTTAAATGATGATATTAATCAATTAGAACGCTTTATTAATGATGGTGTGAATCAGATTATTCAAATTGTCGGTTCAACGCTGATTATTGGGGTAATTTTCTTTGTGATTTCAACGCCAGTTGCGTTGTTGAGTTTTATGCCAATCCCACTAATTATTCTTGGTGTGTTTTTCTTTCGCCATCAATTAGCCCCACGTTATTTGAGGGTGCGTAATTCGGCAGGTGAACTAAATGGTAAATTGAATACTAATTTATCAGGCATGGCAACGATTAAAAGTTTTACCAGTGAAACGCATGAGTTGAATGCGGTCGCCAACCTTAGTTCCAATTATGTAAATGCCAATAAAGCGGCGATTGTGATGTCCGCGGCGGTAACGCCTGTAATTCGCATGGCGGTTATGTGTGGTTTTCTAGGCGCGCTAATTTACGGTGGAATTTTAACCCTTGAGGGACAAATTCAAGTTGCATCATATAGTATTTTAATTTTCTTATCGCAGCGCTTGTTGTGGCCGTTAACCTATTTGGCGCAAGTTACCGATATGTACCAACGTTCAATGGCATCGATTAATCGCGTAATGGGGTTATTAAGTGCACCAATTCAAATTCAAGCTGGTACTAAAGAAGTCGTACAACCTTGTCAAGGTCAACTCGAATTTAAAGCGGTAGATTTTGCTTATCAAGAGCGCGAGCAATTATTTAAACATCTGTCGTTTAAAATTGCAGCAGGTGAAAATATCGCTTTTGTGGGTAGCACTGGCTCGGGGAAATCCACGCTGGTTAAATTGCTGTTACGTTTCTATCAAAATCAATCTGGTGTAATTTTATTGGATGGGCAACCAATTGATGAATTAAGCCTAAATTCACTGCGCAGCCAAATCGGTGTAGTTAGCCAAGAAACGTTCTTGATTGATGGTAGCATTGCAGATAATATTCGTTATGGTAGCTTTACCGCGTCGCTGGATGAAGTTTTGCGAGTGGCTAAATTGGTCGAAGCCGATAGCTTTATTCAGCAATTACCCGACGGTTATCAAACACTAGTTGGTGAACGTGGACAAAAACTCTCGGGTGGACAACGCCAACGCATCGCCTTAGCCCGAGCAATTTTGAAAAATCCTGCAATTTTGATTTTAGATGAAGCTACCTCAGCCTTAGATAATCATACCGAAGACATGATTCAACAAGCTATGCTTGAGGTGTCCAAAGGTCGCACAACCTTATCAATTGCGCATCGTTTATCGACGGTGGTTAATGCCGATCGGATTTATGTGCTGGAACACGGTGCGATTATTGAAGTTGGCAGCCATGCCGAATTATTGGCACAGAATGGTCAATATGCGTATTTATGGCGCTTGCAGCTGCGTAATCCCGATGTGATAGTTTAGTTTTGTGTAAAAAGGATACCTTAGGGTATTATCTTTTTAAGTCTAGTGAAATTTTGAGCTGAATTAAATTGTCTATTAATAGAAAGGTGGTCAAGATGAAATTTGCTAAAGCAGAAATCAATGAGTTAAGCGGTTTAGTACAAAAGTGTTATGGTACAGATTTGAATGTGTTTTTATTGCAAGGTATGCTGTATAGCTGCCTGTCTAGCGCGACTGAAGTTAATCCAATTCAGTTGTTCTTTGATCCTGCGACTAAATTTAAGCCGCAAGAGTCATTTCGCGATGAAGCTGAATTTATGCGCATGGGGTTACTTTTGACTGAAGGGATGTATGGTACATGTTTAGTGGCGGTTCAAAAATACGATAACATTATTCCAATGGTAAGCATGGATAAATTTCGTGGCAAATACTTTGAATTTGATCAGTTAAATGATGAGCAGCAGCGTAATTTATTGGATTGGTATGTGGGTTACTTTTGGGTTTATCATGTTTATTGGGATCATGCGTTAATTCAAAACCATTTGAAACACAGTGATTTGATGATTGAGGGGCAGGATGTTTTGGATTTTTATGTTGATTCGTTACATGCGCAACATTTATTAGCGCAGCAATTAGTGAAAAAATTTCAGCCGAATTATAGCAATAATGAGTTTAATTTAGTGGCTAAATATTTATTAGATTTTCCGCAAAAATTTGATTCCGACTACACCGAGTATTTGTTAGATGGTCCCGTTAAAATTGCTAATTCATTGTTAATGGCAATGTTTGTCAATAATATGATGGCTTTTGAGAGTGCTGAGCAAGTCGATTCTGCCGCTGTCAATGATGTAACTTTGCATTAAATTACACGCAGTGGTTTTATTGGCGAGAGATGGAATTGAAAGATTTTTGCGTTAATTCTTGCGCTAGTTTATAATAACCTACGCAATTTATCAACTATTTTCAGCAGGGACGTTATGTTAAAATTATATCGAAATCATCAAGGTAAAATTATTCTCGCTGCGCTGGTGTTGGCTTTTGCGCTCGGAATTGGCTTTCCACATCTCTTTAAACCGCTGGAGTTTATTAGTAGTACCTTTATTAATTTGCTTAAATTATGTGCGTTACCGATTGTTTTAACCTCGCTAATTGTAACTATTGGCGGTTTGCAGCAACTGCATGAGTTAAAGAAAGTTGCGCGTAACTCGGTGATTTATATTGTCTTAACCGAAATAGCCGCGGTAACTATTGGTTTAGTGGTGTTTAATTTAGTCGATATTAGCGGCAATATTAATGCCAGTAGTTTGTTAAGTGGCGCACATTATAGTGAATCTACTTCAACCGCAATTGATCCAAGTCACATTTTCAATTATATATTTTCCGCGAATATCTTTCAATCGCTGGTGAATTTTGATGTTTTACCCGTGGTGGCATTCTCAATTATGTTTGGGATTAGCTGTGCCTTGCATCAAGAAAAAGCCCGTCCAATTTTGCAAGTCATGACAAGTACTCGTGAGATGTTTTTAGTGCTGTTAAATGGAGTGATGTATTTAGCTCCTTTGGCGATTTTTGTCTTAATTGGAACCTCGGTATCAGACAGTTACATGAGTGGCGCACTTGGGGCGAATTTAGTCGGCTTACTTAAATTTGTCGGTTTGTTTTTTGTGGCGTTATTTATCCATTTTCTCTGGCAAATTTTGTTGGTAACTGCGTTGTATCGTCATTTGGGTGTACGGCGAATTTTACGTGAATGTTTACCAATTTTCACAACCGCATTTATTTCATCGAGTTCGTTAGCTACGTTACCATTGGCGCTTGAAAAAGCACTTGAGTTGGGTGGTAAAAAGAAAGTGGTTAACTTTATGTTACCAATTTGTGCCTCGATGAATTTCGCCTCAGGTATGATGTATGAAATGGCAGCCTGCTTATTCTTTATGCATATCTTGGGTATTCACCCCGATATTACCCAGCAAATTTTATTAGCGCTGGCGTGTATTTTAACTGGAATTGCAGTGGGTGGGATTCCTGAAACTTCAATGGTGAGCTTTGTCACGGTGTTTGGCATGGCTGGTATTCCACTCTCGGCAATTGCGATTTTAATGCCGTTGGATCGGATTGTTGATCGGGTGCGCACCATGGTAAATATTTTTGGCAATACGTGTGGCACGCTAATTGTGAGTAAGAGTCTAGATTAAATTTGCGTGCGTAGTAACTTAGATTCGTTGGAGAATATGCTGCTTTAAGTTTTTATCGCTATTGAATATTCCGCCAAATTGAGAGCTGACATGCCAAGTTGCATCATTGGTCACATTTAGATTATTCATGCAATCATGTTGTGCTTTGATTACAATTGCGATGTTTTCGCTCTGGAGTAAGTGTTGAAGTACTACAAAAACCTGGCGGGTTAAACGTTCCTGTAATTGTGGGCGTGCTGCAAAAAAGTGGAGAATCTGATTCAGTTTTTTTAATCCCACGATGTGGTTTTGGGGTTGGTATGCAATGATGGCACTACCTTTGATTGCAACTAAATGGTGCTCGCAAGTGCTTTGAAAAATTATATTTTCCGCAATTAAGGGTTCTTGGTAGTTAAATGTATTTGCGGTAGTATTAAAGCTTGGGAAATTGTGATAATCTAGTCCGCTAAAGCGCTCTTGCAGTAGCATGGTCAAAATTCTGTGGGCGGTTTTTGACCCCTCTAAGAGTGTGTCGGATAGTCCAATTAGCGTCAGTAACTCGCAATATTTTTCTTTTACTTCGCATAAATATTCTGGATTATCCCATTGTTCAATTTGGTTAAAATTGACCGGGTTTTCTAAATTCTGCTCCTTAAGTAGTTGGTGGATTTTAAGTCCTAATTGGTAGTCATTTTTCAAGGTGAGCGTTTTCCTGTTTTAATGGGTTTATTTTTGCTGGTCAGCTCAATTGCGACCAACTTATTTTATTTAAATTAGCCGATTATTAATTGCATTTCTTTATTGTAATTGACCAATCAGGTCCTGAGTAAACATGGTATTTAGTTGAGAAATTAGCCATGTTTAACGCAATTGAGACATTCATTAAGCTATTGACGTAAATCAATGGCTTGCCATCTGCAACATCGCCAAAGCTATTGACATACGGTGCTTTACCAGTATATTTGACCTGTTGAGCTTGCTTGATTTGTACACAGAGCACATCACCAGTTTTAACCTTAATTTGCTGTAATAAATCTGAATTAATATTACTCCAAACATTTCCGTATTGAATATCTAAAATTGGAATATTGCCCAGTAATTCATTATTCTTAACTTCAGGCTTTTGATAAGGAATGCTTTCAACTTGTTTGGGTAATTCTGGACCAACTTCGGCAAATGTAATTACGCCCGCCGCAAGACGTGCTCCGGTGTAAGCATAGACATCACGTCCGTGGAAAGTATATGAACCAGCTGATCCTTTTAGGCGATTGACGCTTTCATCAATTTCACGGACACTTTCGATACCGAATTTTTGTGCAACTAGACCTAATGAGCCATTATCGGGTGAGACGAAATATTGTCCAGTTTTTGTTTTGAGCACTACCGATTTGCGTGCAGTACCAACGCCAGGATCAACCACATTGACAAAAACTGTGCCTTGAGGCCAGTACGCGGCAGTTTGGTATAAACGGTAAGAGGCTTCCCAGATATTGTAAGCAGGAATTTCATGGGTTAAATCAAATATTTTCAGTTGATTATCAACATTAAACGAGACCCCCTTCATTTCTGATACCGCACCATCTTTAAGTCCAAAATCAGTTTGTAAAACTAGGGCACTGCTGGCAAACACTTGATTAGATAATCCGAGGATTAAGCAGGCATAAAGACTACGAGTTAAAGTTTTCAAGGTGAGTTCCTTTTTAAATGAGCAAATTGACGCTTGGAAATAAGTGTGAATTAAAAACTAGACGCTAATTTAACATATTTTATGGGTGAGACGCGGTATAATTATGCTGCATAGATTAGGTATTGAAGCTTAATTTGTGGTATTTGGAAACATTGGGTAAATTTACTCCTAAATTAATGAGACAAATATTGTTTGTAGATGGCTATTAAGGCGTATGAGTTGGATTAAGTATTAGTCAAATCAGCTAATTTATTTTATGAGGTTGGATGTTATGAAAATTTCGTGGTTACTTAGTGCGTTGTTAATCTCAACTGTGGTGAATTGCTATGCCGATACGCCTCCTCAATATACCTCAAGTGGTTCAAGCAATAGTGGAATAAATACGCGTTATGCGACGAATCCACAAATGAGCAATGTTAACGAATCCGCGGGCAACCTGTTTAAATTGGGCTTTACGCCTGGTTGGTACACGCATAAAAAAGATGTTACGAGTATCAAACTGATTGCGGTTGGTTATGATATGGGGCTAAGCGTGTTGTTTAGCACAACAGGTTTAGAATGCCCAATTAATCAGTATTTGTTATTTAAAAAATCACTTAAAAAACCGAATGCCTATAATTACACCGTGGGTAATGGTTGTGTTGCGACGATTACGACTAATCTAGCTAAAAATAGTTTTGTCATGAGTGTGAATAGCCGTAGTAAATGTTTTGAAGAATATACCTATCAAGAGTTTTGTAATGGTAATTTAGATATGAAGTATATTGATGAGCAAGCGTCGCGTTACTTTATTAACGTGCCATTTTTGTTAGCCAAAGATCAAAATGATGATGATTACGATTATAACGATGATTGATTCTGCTTGGAATGAATTTAGAATGAAATCCCCTTAACTATTTTGGTTGAGGGTTTTTATAGGTATGCCAGACATGATATCAATTTAAGTTGTGTAGGGTAGGCATTACATCGATTGGAAAATTAATAATTGCTGCATGCTACGGAGGGAGTGTGTACGGTGGGCATTGGAAGTCACGCCCGTAAGGGCGATCTTAGTTGATTATTGACAACCTAGCTATTTACTTTAATTGACATTTATATATTGCCTCATAATATCTGCTCGCACAATTACCGAATCATGACCTGAGCCCAACGTAATTTCATGCTCATGGAACTCTCGTGGCGAATACCAATTATTTATAGCTGGTTTCACGGTTTGATCTTCAAAAGTCAAAAAGCCTTTTGCGCGCCAAAATGGCAAGTGTAGCCGAGAAATAGAGGATGGCAAGGTTCGATAATGTACACGTCGTGAAGCTATGTCGGCTGGAATACCTGGTACTGGTGGTGCAAAAGTTAGCTGGATATAGTCATGTTTGCTCTCTTTGGGTACCAGTGCACCTAATTGAGACTTGGCAAAAGAAATAGCCAAATAATTAACCATCATTTCATCAATTTCGAGCCTAGTTTTATGTGGATAATGGCGAGTATAGCGCTCTTGATAAAACGCTCTTTGTTCGACAGGTATTTCACCTTTCCAACCCAAAGCCTTTAAGATTCGATAACTGGAAGCTTTTTGATAGTTGTTGTCGGTTAAATTTTGGGTATCACTAATGTAGTTCCGAATTGGCGCAGAATAAATATCAACTAATGCTAACACCTCTTCAAAACTGGCAAGTTGACTTTCGCGAAATGGAATGATAAATTTTTCATAACCTAAAATCTTTATCAGTCGGTTGAAATTGTTCAAGTATTGCTCAATATTCTCACGAATTGACGCTGATGTTCCAGTTAAAAACCATCCAGTAATATCTTCTTCGCGTAAATAAAATTTCAGACCAGCAGGATAATACTTACTGACCCGAGAGTTTAAAGAACTTAAAGTCTTTAGGGCATAAATTTCAGCTAAATCAATTTGTTCATTAACAATTGTTTTATGCGGTCCCATTGGAACAACTATTGGAATAGGTTCACTATTAAGTATTTTTTTGTGGACAAGTTTTTTTATCGAATCCACACATAATATTGATGGATAACTCCCTGATCTAAGCCTTTTTGAACCAATAAGTAATTGAGTAAGCGTATCCTCCAATTGATTTACTATTTTAGCTGTATTACATGGAATATTAAATTCTTCATTTACTAGTTGATCCAGTGTAACATAAACTTTATCACTAACCACAGAGTCCACAAGCACTTCATCGTGTAACGACTTAATTTTAATTTTCATGAGTATTGCATCCTATAAAAGTTTTAAAGAAGCTGCAATAGATTGATTTTTTTGACTTTATAGCCATACAACCTATTGCAACTCGACCTCAAACCAAATTTTCAGTTATTGTTCTGCAATAAATCATCTAGGTAATGCCTAGATAAAAAATATTAATGATAAATATTCAACTATATTAGTTGGTTAATTTAACACTAAATTAATTAATGTTGTATGATTTATGATTTATTGTACAATTATGTGAATAATTGCAACATCTTCAAAGGAGTAAGCCATCGAAAATACGATTAGTTCAGCGTTGGTTGAAATGCTCATACATAATATGCGTGGACATACAATATTGAAAGATGCTAAAAGTGGAAAGTGCTTGGATGTTAATTCTGCGCATTTAGACGTGTACGGAATGACAAAGTCAAATGATTTAATTGGCTCTACCGTATGGGATGTAAATCAATTTATGGATAAAATGTGGCTGGATAATGCGCTTCAGGTAGCTAAATTTGATGAAGAAGTATTATACACGGCTAAACCAGTAATTAAACCGCACCGTGTATGGTTAAACTCGCAAGGTATGGTGTGGGCACACCATATGGCAAAATATCCAGTAATTAATAATGATCAGTGCGTCATCGCGATACTGGGAACCTCAGAAGACTTGACCGCAACATTGGAATTAGGCAAATTATACCAACATTATCGCCACTTCTATCAAAATCGTAAACAGGCTATCTCAAAATTTCTGCAACATGTCGGCATATTAGATTATTTTGAAACTTTGCCGACACATGCTGAAACAATTGTATTAATCACCAAAAAAAGACTCATCCAGAATAAACTGGTTGTTCAACACCTGAAGATTACAGAGGGAACCCTAGAGTCTCATATTCATAAAATAATCAATAAATTAAAACTTGATTGTTTCAATTTAAACAATATTCTGTTTGATATGAATATCATTCTCTAGCTTGAGCTATATCAGTAACACCACCCTTTACAATCCAAATTTTAATCAGCTGAACGTTTAATATATTTTTTCAGTATTTCAACGATATCTGGAAAAACTGAAGCAATAAAAGCAACACAACCGCCGATAATTTGTGCAGTCGACAGAGCTTCACCATTTATCAAGCCAAATATCCCGGCAAAAAATAAATCTAAATTCAAAATTAGTGCCGTTTTGGTGGTACCAACATCGCGCTGGAACTTCATCTGTATAAAATATGCAACGGCTGTTGAAATGCACCCTTGAAATAAAATTGTACTCCAAATCGAAGAATGGTTGATTTGATCAGGAATTGTGTAATAAATAGGGAATGGAATTAATAGAATAGCTCCGAATGCAATACTTAGAAAAGTTAGGAGCATTCGATTGGCAGAACACTTTTTAACCATGATGGAAACCGTTACAATGCTAAGCGCAATAGAAAGAGAAGCGCCTAGTCCTAAAAGACCACCGACCCCAAAATTGCCCAAAGTTCCACCAAAAGTTATTAGCACACTAATTATCCCAATTACTACCGCCCCCATATCAATTAACTTTAATTTGGCAACTTGGAATAAACCAGCTAAAAAAGGTACAAACAAAATATTTAGTGTTACAAAAAAAGCAATTTGTGCGGAAGAAAGCGTCATCAACGCAAAAGCCTGACATAAAACACTGGAAAGCGTCAATAATCCAAGCGTAAATGCCCAAAATAACACTTGCCGATTAATTTGTTTAAAATATGGCAACGCAAAAGGTAATAAACAAATTGAAGCGGTCAATTGACGGTAGAAGGTAAATAGTCCAGGATTTACTACGATCACTGCATTATGAGTAAGGGTAAAACCCAAGCCCCACACAATTGGGACTATAAAAATAAAAAGTGTTGCTTTTTTATTGTTCATTCTTTTCAACTCTAGTAAATAACATTGCTATAATTCGTACCTGGCTTATATAACCAATCCAGAACCCTGCCAGAATTTTGTAACATTTTTTGATTTAAGGTTTTTTTACTTATTTCGAGCATATTTTGAAAATATCCATATATGGTCTTTCTAAATCCTTGAATATCAGGCCAATTAATAGGACCATAAAAAATATTGCCACTTTGACAATCAAGATCCGATTTATCAAGGTCTAGAGAGATATCAAATGATTCATATCGTCTACGGTAAGTTTCATCCTCATACAAACCATTTTCTGACAAAGGAACGTAACCCGCATGCCTCATGTTTTGTCCAATAGCATACCTTTCTTTATATTCTATAGGCATGCCATGAAAAAGTTTAGAATATTCATAAACTTCTCTAACATTAATGTCTAAACCTGAAATATAAAAAACCCCGGTAGAAACCGCCGCTTGATTTATTTTTTCAGCTAATTCCATTTTTTCACACTCCGAACCTGAATAAATAGCGCTTACATCAATAATTGGAATTTGATTAATCATTTTAGCTCTCCATCTATCATTAATCAATACCTCGATGCACTTTTTTATATTTATTGATACAATAAACAAAAATTATTCAAGACACTTAAATGGCGATTGCAGACATATCGCTGCAAGCCGCATAGAATTTGTGCACAAAGGAATTAACAATCAACAAATTTAATTAGACCGCAATTATAATATCTTGTAATACCTAATTTCATCTAGGCAATACCTAGATGAAATTTAGAAAGATTTTGTGGGATAATTTCAATTTTATAATCTTAGAAAGCCAGAACATGTCAGAAAAAACCACCGTCGAATCATTAAATGTAACTGAATCAATTAAAAATCAAATCAATCAGTTAGCTTTAAAAGACAATAACAAGAATAATAAAGACTTTTTCTGTTATTTATTTCCCGATTCTGGTATTGATTTATTGGCAATATCACTTGAAGCCAAACCGTTTGGCATCTATCTGCAACGTTTTATAAATGACGCTAGATTTATTCAGATAAGTTGGCATAGAACTAATCCCAAGTATAATTATAGTAGTTCGGAAAGCAGCAGTATTTTTGCCAAAATTTTTCAACTGGTACCATCTGCTATGTCATGGGATAAGTTAACTACTGAGACGAAAGCCAAAGCAAAGCCGTCCGCCGAACGAAAATTTGCACGAACTACTTTTGAGCATGATTATGATCGAATAATTTTTTCGCATCCATTTAAACTCTTACAATATAAAACTCAAGTTATTCCGCTATCTGGGAATGATTTTATACATAACCGCTTAACTCACAGCGTAGAAGTAGCGGCAGTTGGACGCGATTTAGCTCGGCGAGTAATTGATGGGATTTGGGATGAATATATGCCTCTTGCCGAAAAAAACATTTTAATCACCAGATATTCATCGACTAATAATTCAGAAGCCGCCAAAGAGCGTTTTATCAATGATGTTGCCAATATTGTCAGTTGTGCCTGCCTGATTCATGATTTAGGTAATCCGCCATTTGGACATCAGGGTGAAATGGCACTCAGTGAAACCTATCAAGAATTAAAAAATAGCCCTCAATATTCAAAAACATTCAGTAATCTTTATGCGTTGGCTCCAGATATCTTTGAGATCGAAGGAAATGCCCAAACTTTACGCCTGATTAATACCCATAACAGTATTGATTTGAGTTATGCTACATTGGCTAGCGTGATAAAGTATCCAACGCCGTTTTATCCAGAACTGGAAAATCAGAAACCAACTGACAAATCAATTTACAAAAAATTTAACATTTATAACAGTGAAATTGAATTACTCCAAAAAATCACTGCTGGCACTGGACTAATAAATGTGAATAGCGAGAAGCATATCTATGCTCGTCATCCATTGGCTTATTTGGTAGAAGCTGCCGATGATATTTGCTATGGCTTATTTGACTTTGAGGATTTTGTTAGGTTGGGGTTTATCAGTCAGGAAGAGTATTGTCATATTTTAATAAAAATTATTATCCCCAATTCAGATCAAAATATTGGTAAAAAATTAGCGCAATCTTCGGATAAATCACTAGAGTTACTTCGCTTAGAGAAATACAATGACTTAGCACAATATAACAACTTTAATGACAAAGTTAATAAATTACGTTCGGAGGCGATGAGCCAAATGATTAGCAATGCCTGCTACGCTTTCAAACAATATTATTCTCATATTATCAGCGGGTGTTATTCTTCAAATAGTCCGATGTTAGATAATGGGCGGGTAAACAGTTTGCTCGGGATTTATGGGCAAATCATCTCGACTAAGTACCACGATGATGATTTTCACGAAACTTATAAATTATTACAAGAAAGTTCACGGGAGAATGGTTACAACCATGAGGGCGTTCTCAAAAATGGTTTAGGTGGCTATGAAATAATGAGTCATTTATTAAAATGTTTTATTGAAGCACTGCATAACCTTAAAAGCTATAAATCTAAAATGACACTTGGTTTGTTACCTGAAGAGTATTTGCGAGTTGATTCAAAGAAACACGCTTCAATAAAAGATCTTGATGATAATTTACAAATTGAACAAATTCAGTTGATTAATGACTATTTGACAGGTATGTCGGATAATTATGCCTGCAATTTGTATAAAAAGCTTCGTGGAGTTGAGCAGGTAACATTTTAGTAATTAGCTAAAGAGAAGTGTACCTTATTTGCATTAATAACCTGCGATGGCGATGCGCAACTATATTGCCGTAGTAACTAATCACTCTCATCTAGTTAAGCGAGGTGTGGAGTTTAGTCTGCTGCGGTTTTACAAACTAATGAATGGTGGTATTCTCAAAATTTGCCAGCATCTCTGGAACTAAACTAATTTCTAAATCAATTGAAACGACATTTGCAGTCATGGCTGGATTTTGCTCAAAAATTTCCTCGGCTAAAACCAACATCAATTCATCAATTTGCTCTTGAATCTTGCTACAATTTTCAATAGGAGCTAGGATGGTTGGTTTGCCATTTTCTCCCGTATGTAAAATTAATTTGAGCTCAAAACCGTAAAGTTGTGAGTAATCCATGCTAATTTCATCACTTTGTAATAGCAACATTCCATCGGTGATAATATCTAAAATTTTATTAATTAGTGGTGTAGTCTTTAATACGGCGGTCATGATTAAATCTTTACGGTAAAAGGTTGAAAATAAATTAGCAGTTATTGTAGCGTGAATTAAGCTTGGTTGGCTAGTTATCAATGTACTTTTTGTTTGAGTCTTTGTGCTAAGGATCTGTTTTAGGTCGTGAAACTGAGCAAATTTAATCTGGAGTAAGCTGACATGTTACAATAATTGCTTATTTTATTAAGGTATATACAGCTAGATGAAGTTACAGCAAATTAAATTAGCCGGATTTAAGTCGTTTGTCGATAATACTCAGATCGAAGTACATGGTCAATTAGTTGGGATTGTTGGACCAAATGGTTGTGGTAAATCAAATGTAATTGATGCGGTGCGTTGGGTGCTTGGGGAATCCTCAGCGAAACAACTGCGCGGTGAATCAATGGCGGATGTGATTTTTAATGGCTCGATTAAGCGTAAGCCAATTTCACGAGCAACGGTTGAATTAGTTTTTGATAATAGTAGCAAGTCATTTTATGGGCTGTGGAATAATTATAACGAAATTTCAATTAAGCGCCTGATCTCTCGGCAGGGCGAATCTAACTACTACATTAATAATCAACAAGTGCGGCGTAAAGATATTACTGAATTATTCTTGGGAACAGGTGTTGGTACTAAGGGTTATGCGGTGATTGAACAGGGGATGATTTCTAAAATTATTGAATCAAAGCCTGAAGATATGCGTTTATTCGTTGAAGAAGCGGCTGGGGTGTCGAAATATCGTGAGCGGCGTAAAGAAACCTTGCAACGTTTAAGCGATACCCATGAGAATTTACAGCGCTTGGAAGATATTCATGGCGAATTAGTCAAACAATTGGGCACGCTGCATGAGCAAGCGCAAGTTGCCGAATTACATCAACGTTTAACCAGTGAGCTTAAACATCAACAGACCTTAAGTTTAGCAATTAAAGTCACCGATGCCAACAAATTACTCAATGAAGCCAATCAATTTATTGCACATTGTGAAGAAGAACTACGTGTTTTGGGCTATCAATTAGAAGAAGTTAGCCTGAGTTTAACTGCGGAACAAGACAAAAAAGCCGAACGCGAGCAAGTTTTACAGGATTTAATGCAGCAATTTAATGAGTATCGCACGAATTTGGCACGGGTTGAAGAACGCTTTAAACACTACAGTGATTTATTAAAGCGCTTTGAAAGCGAATCAGTGGATTTGGCAACTAAAGAACGTGAATTAGAACAAGATATTGGCGAATTGAATTTGCAGGGTGAAACTATTGCCGAGCAAATTGAAGATAATCAGTTTAATTTGAGTGAACAAGCTTTGGTGCGTGAAGAGTTGCAGTTTCAAGTTGAAGATAAACAGCAAGCTTACGCGGAAATTGCCAGCTTATTAGCTAGTCGCCAAGATGTTTTAAATAGTTCTAAACATGAATTGGCATTATTGCAAAATAGTTTAAATCATAAACGCCAACAGCAAAATAATCTCAGCACGCGTTTAGCCAAATTGGCGCAAGAAGCGCAGAGTTTAGATTTTGATCAAAATTATCATTTTATTAAAGATGAAATTGAATTAGTCGGCGATGAGTTGATAGCAACCGATTTAGCCCATGAAGATAAAACTACGGCGCTGGAGAATTTGAGCAGCACCGTTACACAATTACAACAAGAAGTTAATCTGAGTCATCAGCAAATTGCGGTAAGTACTGCGACGATTCAGACCCTTGAGCAATTATTGGCAAATTCAGCTAGTGATGGTATGGCGGAGTCGTGCTTGGGGGCAACTGATTTAAGTGAAGTTTGGCAGCATTTGCAAGTTGAGGCTGGTTATGAATTAGCTCTGGAAGTGGCGTTGGCTAATTTGTTAAATGCGAAATTAATTGATGAGTTAACTCAATTGCAGCAAACTCCACGTGCAGAATTAGCCTTGTGGATTACAACTAGCGCGCTAACTATCGCTAAAGCTGGTAGTTTAAGTGAGCTGGTGCAAATAAAACATCCTGGTTTAACTGGTTTGTATCAGCATTTAAATGCTTATCGGATAATTAGTTCACCAGGGGAGCATTGGCAATTAAACGCGGGTGAATTTGGGGTGACTTTGGATGGGCATTTAGCCAGTCATGACTATGTGATTTATCATGCAACGAGTGGCGGAAATAATTTGTTGCAGCATCAACAAAAACTGCAATACGAACAAACTCAACTGACTGAGTTAGAGATAAATAGCGCGCGTTTGGAGCAGCAATTAGCCACACAACAACACGCTCAGCAGGGCTTACGCAATGATTTAAGCAGCTTGGCGGCTAAATATAAGCGCCTGCTAAATAAGCAACATGAGTTGCAAGTAGAGTTTACCAAGCAAGAGCAAATTTACTTGCAAAATCAGCGTCATCAACAGCGCGTGACAGAAGAGTCGAATTTACTGCAACAAGAATTAACCCATTTAAGCGCAGACATTGAAAGTTTAGCGATTCAACACGAAGATCAACAAATGCAGCTTGAGGATTTGCAGGTTGCTAGTCAAGATGTTGAATTAGAGAAGTTGGAGCGTGAAACTTCGTGGCAATTAGCCAAAAATAAACTCCATGAAATGGATACGCAAGCTAATAAACTGATTATGGATAATCAACTCTTACAGCAGCAACGTCAAAATAGTTTAAATTTGTTGGAAGAAAAACGCTTGCAATTAAGCGCAGCACGGCAAAAATTGAGTGAATTATCTTCCGAGCGTGCGAGCTTTAATAGCAACGATCAAGCGCAAGAAATTATTCAATTACAACAACATATCGGTAAAATTGCCGAGCAAATGCAAAGCGTGCAAGCCGCGATTGATGAATTAGCTAATAAAATTATCGCCTTGAAAAATCAGGCTGCGTCCCTAAATAGTAGTTATCAGCGCAATTTAGAAAAAATCAACCAAACCAAGTTCAAACAGCAAGAACAGAATATTTTATTATCCACCTATCAGGAAAATTTAGCCAATTTAGATTTGAGTCCTGCGCAGCTTGAATTGCTCTTAGCGCAAAATCAACTGAGTCTAAATGAATTGGTGCTGAATTGTAAAAATTTAGAGTTACAAATTGCTGATTTGGGGCTGGTTAATTTGAAAGCGATTGAGGATTTAGCTGCTGCCAATGGTAAAGAACAAGAATTATTAGCGCAGATTGAAGATTTAAAGCATGCCACGGCGACCCTGCAAGAAGCGATTGAACATATTGATGGTGAAACGCGGAAGTTATTACAAACCACGTTTGATCAACTAAATCAAGCGATTGTAGTCTATTTTCGGACTTTGTTTGGTGGCGGAAATGCGCGCTTAGCGTTGACCGATAGTGATATACTGATCGCGGGAATTCAAATTTATGCTGAGCCACCAGGTAAGAAAAATTCGACCATTCATTTGCTCTCGGGTGGTGAAAAAGCGCTAGCGGCAATGAGCTTTATTTTTGCGTTATTTAGTTTAAATCCTGCGCCGTTTTGTTTATTGGATGAGGTGGATGCGCCCTTGGATGATGCCAATACTCAGCGCTTTTGTAATTTGGTGCAAGAATTATCGAGTAAAACTCAGTTTGTGTATATTTCGCATAATCGTTTAGCGATGGAAATGGCCGATCAATTAATCGGGGTTACCATGCAAGAAAAAGGCGTTTCAACGGTGGTGAGTGTGAGCTTAGTTGAAGCCGTTCAGCACGCACAGGTTGCGCCAGAATAATTAGTTTATAAAGGATGTCAAGAATAAAATGAATATTGAATTAAATGAAAATTTTAAAGGTAAATGCTTAGTTTCAATGCCCTCAATTGGCGATGATATTTTTCATCAAAGTGTAATTTATATTACCGAACACAGCACGATTAGCGGCGCAATTGGCGTGATTATTAATAAAAGCCTTGAAGAAGAGCAAAAGAAATTAACTGATTTTGAATTTCAACATTATCCTAAACAATGGCGGAATATTCCAACCAATTTGGGCGGACCAGTTAAACTCGGTTCGGGTTTTTTATTGCATTTAAGTAGCGATAATTCTAAATTAACCTTAACGGGTAGCCAGCAAAAAATTCGTCAGCTTGCGCGTGAAGAGCAAGTTACGCCATTGATGCTAACCGCTGGGTTTTGTTTATGGGAAACTCTGCAGTTGGAGCGTGAAGTGCGCTTTAATAATTGGCTGGTGTTAGATGATTCAGCGCGGCATTTATTATCGGTGACAGATCCGAAACAACGTTATGCCGAGGCCTTGCGTTTGGCAGGAATTACTAATTTAGCTACCTTTGATTTCAGTGGGGCAGGCAATGCCTAAACCAATCACAATTTTGGCTTTTGATTATGGTGAGGCGCGGGTTGGAATAGCCATGGGCAATAGCTTATTGCAAATTCCGCATCCACTAGCGACGATTAGTGCTGAGGGAATGTGGCCAAAAATTGATCAAATTGGTGAATTAATTACTAAGTGGCAGCCACAGTTATTGATAGTTGGTTGTCCACATGCACATGATAATCCGCAAAAAATTCAGCTGGTTAATACGATTAACAATTTTGCCAAACGCCTTGAACGTAAATTTAACCTGTCGGTTATCATGATTAATGAAGATTTTAGTTCTGCGCATGCTAGCTCATTATTGAATGAGCAAGGTGTTTATGGGCGTGAGCAAAAAGGCAAATTGGATCAACTAGCGGCATGTAGTATTCTGCAAACTTATTTTAGTAGTCAATCAAGTACTGCTTTATAAAGCAATATTGAATTATTTTTGAATTTATCTACTCATCATATGTGTCAATTATGCTTAGAATTTTCATTAGTCTAGGACAAGCTATAACTAAGCTCCATCATTAAACACCCCATAAATATCTGCGCAAGAAGTTAAGTAGCTAGGTTTAATTATGTGCTAAATGCTTATTTGCGAGACTAAGACCATAGTATAAAGTTATGGTAACGAATAAGATAAAAGCGCTGAGGCCAAATACGGATAATTTACTCACGACTTCAGCAATTAGTGGGGCAAATCCAGCCACGGTGACGCCGATATTAAAACTAAATGAACAGGCTGTCATGCGATATTCTGGAGCAAAAATTTCGGCAAAGATACTGGTCGTATAAGAAGTGATTGCGCAATATGCAACCACCATAACAATGAGTCCCATGATTCCAAACCAAAGACTATAAGTACTAGCAACAAATAGAGCTATTCCAACAGCAAAGACGAAAACCATCTTCTGGGCTGAATTGATGCGATTGGTTAAACGATCAGCGATCAAACCAAAGCTAGGGTAGAGTATAATTGATAACAACAGCAAACCATTCATAATTAAAAAGGAGAGGTCTTTAGCTAAATGTAAATAAAGCTGCATAAAAGTTACTAAATAGGTAAATAGTAAATAATAAACCGACATGCCACTTGCACCAATAATTCCCATTGTAATTAGCTCTTTGGGTTGTCGTTTGAAAATCTGGCGTAGGCTTAATGCATTTTCATTAACCTCACTTTTATGAAATTCTGGATTTAGTTTTAAATAGATTATGAATAATAGCGCGCTAATTAGAAATGGAATTCTCCACATTAATGATTGACTAAAGTCACTAACTGGATTAAAGTAACTAACGCCAACTACCGATATATATCCAACAAAAGAAGCTACAAAACAACCGATTACAGAAATAGCATAAACCAAACTAACTAGGAAATTGCGTTGAGTGCTGTTACTATCTACCGCAATAGCGATTAAACCTGAAAATTGCCCACCTGCAGAAAGTCCTTGGCAAATTCTGAGTATCACTAAAAGTATCGGAGCGGCAACCCCAATTTGTTGATAGCCAGGTAAGAGACCAATTAGCGCTGTTGGTACCGCCATTAACCAAATAGATAAGTTAACCGCATAGTGTTTGCCATACTTATCACCAATTAATCCAAAAATAATTGAGCCAACTGGACGCGCGAGGAAACCGACTGCAAATGTTGCAAAAACTAAAATTAATGCAATAAACTTACTTTCAGTATTAAAAAAAGCTTTTGAAATACCGATTGCAAATAAACCATAAATAGTGAAGTCATACCATTCGAGAATATTTCCAAATGAAGTTTTAATAAAGTCACGACTTTGAGTGTTAATTAACTTTTTGAACATAACTTGTGGTTCCTTTCCTAATTGCATATAGTTTTAATTGGCGATAAATAAGTTAAAGTTTAGCCAAAATAGAACTTAATTTGAGTGAACAAATTTAGCCTAAATAAGCTAAATAAATTCTTGATTATGCAAATTGTATGGATTAATGAATAGAGTTTTTGTGAGCAGTTTTTGAAGTGTTAACGCACTTAATTTATCATCGCCAGCCATGTGATTTCAATTTTTTGTGGTTCAAATCTAGGGGTTATTAGGGTAAATTATAGCCGGTTTTATTATTTTAGACCAGTATTGTAACACAGAGTCTTTAGCTGTGTCTCTAGCATTTGGTATTGATGTGATATGTTTTTATTGAGTATATTGCTTAATTATACGATTAAAATACTGTGTAGTATGCTGATTAATTAGGCATATAACAAACGGTTGTTGCGCGTGCTTTGGTGTTCGATTGGTGTATGTGTTTATGGTGAATTTAGGTCTTAAATAAAGCCAATAAAATTTTAAAATTGGCTCTATTTAGGTGGCTTTTTGATTTAAATAGTTATTAATTAGAGTGAATTGATTTATGAAAAACCTCTTAAATACTGCAGTTTTTTTATCTAAATGATGTCGATTAAATTGGATTAATCCAAGCTAGTTGCCGATTCAGTGACATTGTAACCACCAGCAAGCGATTGATAAACTTGGACTATGCTGGCTAATTGTTGCATTTTGAGCTGATTTAAATTGAGTAATGCGCTATCGGTGGCTAATTTAGCATTTAACAGACTAATTTTATTGCCTGTTCCAATTTGGTATTGTGCTAAAACTAATTGATAATAGTGCCAACTAGCCGCTTGAGATTTTTGTCCCGCTAAATATTGTTGGTTAACTTTATCTTGATTGGTTAAACTATTATCGACATCAGCAAAAGCCGATTTCACCGTTTGCATATAATTATAATAAGCTACATAATAACCACCTTTAGCAGCTTTAACTTGTTCAAAACTGCTGGCGTTTAAAATTGGCATATTCGCAGCGGCTTGGACAAACCAAAAGCCCGTGCCAATTGAAAATAAATTACTTAACGCAACTGATGCTGCACCGATATTTCCAGTTAACGAAATAGTTGGGAAAAACGTTGCGTTAGCCAAACCGATATTGGCATTCGCCATTTTTAAATTATCTTCTGCCATTAAAATATCGGGACGATTTTTGAGCACTGCAGAGGGTAAATTAGCTGGAATAATCGTCTGTAAGTCATAATCATCAATATCACGGGTGGTGGTAATCGCGCCAGGGTTATTACCCAGTAAAATCTGCAGTGCATTTTCTGTTTGTGCGATACTATTTTCAATGGCAGGTAGCTTTGAGCGCGCATCTTCTAATTGTTGTTGTAATAAAGTCAAGCTTAAATTGTCGCTGTTTCCGACTTTAACTTTTAACTCTTGTAACTGATATAAACTGGTTAAATCATTAATTGTTTGTTGTTGCAGCAACAGTTGTTTGCGTTGCCCCAAGAGCATGAAATATGCACCGCTGACTTGACCGATGATGCTCAGTTTAGTTGCATTAGCGGCGGCGGTTTGGAGTTCCAATGAGGCTTTGGCTAATTTAGTTTGATTAATATTCGCAAACACATTAAAAGAATAACTCGGTACAAAGCCGCCTTGCCAAACGCTAAAATTAGTATTACCAACACTGCCATTGGGCATTAATTGGCTTAAAGAACCTTGCGGGGTTAAGTTGGTTGCATACGTATTGCCCGCTAAACCCAAGCCGCTAGCATTTAGCGTTGGTATCCAAGCATATTGTGCGGCTTTGAGCTGCGCTTGAGCTTGGCTAATATTTGCTTGCGCGATTTTTAATTGATTGTTATTGTGTAAAGCGCGCATAATTAAATTGTCTAAAGTTAGATCATTAAATTTACCCCACCAAGCCAGTTGGCTAAAATCCTGTGAGCTGGACTCGATAATTGAGCCATTGCGTAAACTTTGTGGTGCGTCAATTTGTGGCGCGACATAGCTGGGTGAAAATAAGGCACAACCACCCAAAAGACTGGATAAACTAATTAATAAGCCGAGTTGCTTTCTATTCATTTGAGATAAACCTCTTCAATATTTAAAGTATGTATAAGTTAGTTTTGCTGGAGCCGTCTTGGTTGGGATTAGTCCAAAGTACGCCGAAATATTTTGCTGGTAATAAAGACTAAAACTAGTGCGATTAAGACAATTGGCCAAACGTTCGGAACGATATCGCTAAAGTGATTGGCTTTGAGCATAATACCGCGGGTTATTCGCGTGAAATAAGTCATTGGTAAACAGGAGCCGATCATTTGCGCCCATTTGGGCATTCCATAGAATGAAAATACGTAACCAGTTAAGAACATTGAGGGCAATTGGAAAAAAATACTTAATTGCATCGCTTGCATCGGGGTTTTGGCAATTGTTGAAAAGATCATCCCGATCATTAAATTCGCAATAATAAATGGTGCTGCGCTTAAATAAAGTAACCATAAACTACCTTCAATTGGGATATTAATCAATAACTTACCGAAAATTAAAATACTAGTTAACTGCACATAACCTAATACTACATAGGGTAAAACTTTACCGACGATAATTTCCACCGGCTTTAATGGTGTGGTTAACAGCATCTCCATTGTACCAACCGAAATTTCCGAAGTAATTGCGCTTGAGGTGAGCATGACTAAGGTCAGGGTTAAAAGCACGCCAATTAAGCCTGGGACAATATTATATTCACTGCGATTTGATTCGTTGTAGTTGCGATGAATAATTAAATTTACGCTCCGCGACTGTGGTTGGGGTGGATTATTCAATCCGCGGGCGCTGAATTCATTTATGGCTTGAGTTAAAATTGGTTGAATATTACTCAAGGCACTAGCGCTACTGCCTGGATCAGTTGCATCTAATTCAACCAATAATTCTGGATTTTCGCCCCGAATAAATTTACGAGTGAAATCAGCTGGGATGGTAATTACGAAACTAGTTTTACTTGCCGCAAGTGCTTTATGTGCCGCCTGCTCATTGCCTGAAGTGTCATTAATTTGAAAATAGCCTGAGGCTTGTAAATTAGTCACAAAATTACGTGTTAGCGGGCTGTTATCATAATTGATGATACTAGTTGGTAAATGTTTCGGATCTAAGCGGATGGCAAACCCGAAAATAATTAGTAACATAATTGGCAAGATAATTAACATAGCAATGGTGCCACGGTCGCGAAAAATTAGCGCAAATTCCTTACGCATTAAACCCATTACGCGATTGATGGAAAATAGAGTAGTTAAGTTATTCATTCTGGCATTAGTCCAATAAAAACTTCTTCAAATGAAGGTGTGGTTGCGCTATAGCTGAGTTCAGGTGTGGCAGCCATTATTTGTTGTAACTGAACTAAATTGCATGCTGAAACTCGTAAGTTGTTATTGACAAATCCAGCTAAAACGCGTGGATAATTCAGCGCAATTTCCTCAATTAATTTTTGGAGTGCGTCATGTGAACCTGTCACCAAATAACTGGTGACTTTTGAAAATCCGATAATCTCGGAGGTTGAGCCAGAATAAAGTAAATTGCCAATATTGATATAGGCGAGGGCACTGCATTTTTCGGCTTCATCCATATAATGGGTGGTGACTAAAATCGTGGTTCCATCACGTACGGAAATTTTATGCAAATAATCCCAGAAATCTTTACGGGCTTTGGGGTCAACCCCAGCGGTTGGTTCATCTAAAAATAATAATTCTGGGCGGTGCAGTAAACAGCAGGCTAAGGCTAACGATTGTTTCCAGCCGCCCGATAAACCCGCCGCTTTTATATTTCGGTAGGGTTGTAAATTTAAATCCTCGATGATGCGCTCAATTTCACTGTTCTTATTTTTAATTTGATAAACATCAGCCACAAAACGTAAATTTTCATAGACGGTTAGGCCAGTGTAGAAACTGAAGCGTTGTGACATATAGCCAATTTTTTGCTTAATGCTAGCGCTCTCGGTCAAAATATCATGTCCTAAACACGTACCTGTGCCCGAACTTGGCGTGAGTAAACCACAAATGATCCGAATTGTCGTGGTTTTACCGCTGCCGTTGGAGCCTAAAAAACCGAAGATAGTTCCGCGTGGCACTTGTAATGAGACATTATTTACCACGGTTTTAGTGCCAAAAGTTTTAGTGATATTTTGAATATCGATGGCTAAATTGCTCATGGTTTTAACTCCAAGGTAACTGGTTGACCTAAGTGTACTTGCGCCAAATTTGGCTGGGTTAGTCGTGCTTCTACGCGAAAGACTAATTTTTGACGGTCTTCGCTGGAGAATATGATCGGTGGTGTATATTCGGCTTGAGCTGAAATATAGCTAATTGTGCCAGCCTGTAAATTGGTATTACCATCGCTAGTAAAGCTAATTGCCTCGCCTAAATGTAATTTACCTAAATCGGTTTCGGGAACAAAGAAAATTACCTTAATATTTTTGGCGCTAATTAAGGATAAAATTGGCGTGCCACTTTGCACATATTCGCTTGGTGTAAAATAACTATCGAAGATAATCCCCGATTCGGGAGCACTATTTTGCTTGCGTTCCAGTTGCCAGTTTTTTTGCGCAATATCAAACTTATTGCCAATTAATTGAGCTTTTAAGCTCAGTAATTGGTTTTTTAGCACATTGAGGTTTTGTTGCGCTTGTTCCAGTTCATCACTACTGGCCGCACCTTGCGCTTGGAGTTTTTGGAGACGCACATAATTATTTTGAGTGTAGTTGATGCGATCTTGAATTTGTTGACGCTGCGCCTGTAAATTTTCTTGATTAGATTGCCCAATTGCAATATTGCGCTGTTCGTTGGTTTGCTCTAATTTGAATAAAATTTGCCCAGCACTCACTGACTCGCCACGGGATACGTAGAGGCTGCTAATTCGCCCCGCAAAGTCGCTGGATAAATAAGTTAAATCGGCATCAATATAGCCGTTATAGGTATTAGCGTTTTTTTGGCAGGCTACCAGAAATATACCGCTGATTAATAACAAAATTTTGCGCATGTTAAACCCTTTTATGCAAAGAAGAAATGACTAAAATGAATTAGTTAATCAAAATTAATTGTATTGTTGCTCAAGTAGGTGTTGAATTTAATAACTATTTGAAATATTTCGAGAATAAGTTATTTTACCGCACTTGGCAAATTGTTTTGCTTGATTAAGTCTAGATTATAGTTGCAGGGTGTAAGATTGAACAACTAAGCAAAAACTTAGTTGTTAGAATTGAAAGGAATTGTTGTGGAGCTTAAATTTGAGGCTTGCGCGTTCCTTGAATTGGGAGTTTGCCAAATAAAACTTTAGCTTCACCACTAAAGCCTTCCTCAGTAACTTCACCGCTAATTTGTGCATTAATTTCACCCATTGAAATAGAAATTTGGGTGGTGAAAGTAATCTGATTGCCATTGATGCTGCCGTTGATTGGAAAAGTTGCTTTGGTGGTGATAAATTCACCAGTTAAATCATTTCCTGCGCTGATTAAATGCAAAGTTGCAAATTTTTCACCGAGTGGAGTTTTTATATTTATATCAAAATAGCCATCAATACTCATGTTGTGTCCTTTTAAAATGTATGATTTGAACGTAACGGCGGTAAGTTTAATACAAAATTCGTGAATAGAGCAACGTATTTCGCATTTAACTGTAAATGCTGCGGAGTGAGTTAGTTTGGTGTATTTGGTGTTGTATTGGTAATTTGAGTATAATACGTGCAGCAACTAATTGCATAAATGTACTGAATAATAATTTTGAATGATAAAAATGGATAAGTATAGCCTAAGTAATGAAGATCAAATTTTCCTCGATGAATTTGTGGATAGTTTTAAACGTGTGTTTCTGGCGGTGCCAAATTTCATGGGCGGCGTTGCAAGCATCAATCATCAACCATTGTATTTAGCACGGCTTAGTGCTGAATTTGGGGTAAGTGCCGAGGAATTATTTAAGTTATTTCAAAGCCCTCTGGTGACTAATTTATTTGATGAAGTTGTTAGTACCCAACAAGCTAAAAAACTGCTGGTGGTACGCTCATTTAGTAATTATTTAGCCAAGATTTTTGTTGCTTCATGGTTGCCGGTTATCAATCCACAGACGCAAAATATTGTTGCGATTATGGTGGATGCCCATCCTTTGGAGGTATGCAATATTTCGAGCATTTTGGCTCGTTTTTATAAATATGGTGACACCAAGATTCATTCGCTGAATACGGAGAATTTAAGCTTGACTGAGCGTGAAAAACAAGTAATTTTCTTTTTTATGCTGAACTTTTCGAGTCAGGATATTGCCGATTTGATTGCCAAAATTGAAGCTAAAGTCATGTCCAAAAATGCAATTGATCAGATGTTTAATAAGCAATTATTGCCTAAGTTTGGGGTCTATAGTCGTAAGGCACTGTATGCCAAATTACAAGATTTGGGCTATGATCGCTTGCTGCCGCACAATGTGTTACAAGAGGGGTTTATTCTGGATGTTTCGGATTATGTGGTTTTCGCTTGATCGATCGTTGAAGTTTAAGATTTTTAAATCAAATTAATCATCTCCGACGCATGATTATACCGATAGTTTATAATTTCTCCTGAGATAATTAATTCGATGGCTTGATTGACTATGTGAAGTGGCACTGTAAACCACTCGCGCGGATTATAACGCGCGCCATGTTCGCCAAAAACATCTAAATTTAAACAAGCACTCCCAAAGAATTTATGAAGTAATTGCTCAAATTTTTGCGGGTTCATATTGTAACATTGATAAATAGCCATAACTTCAACTGCAGCCATTAAGTAGGTTGCTTCATTTTCAGCATTTTTTATGCGTTCTTCAACTGGCGTAGTCGAATAACCAATTTTATATAAATTATCGATACCCACAATTTTTGAGTCAGTGCTTCTGGACTTAAGCACATAAATATAACCGCTTTGCTGATCTTCATCGTTAATAATTTCAAATCCTCGGTTAAATGTTTCTAAATCAGAAACTTGACTGGCTGAAACTAAAAATCCATCTTCATAGAGCATTTTACCCAGTGAACGAAATAACATGTTTGATTCGGTGCCATTTTCAAACACACTATAAACGCGTCCATCTAATTTGCTGTTTTTATCGCGGACTAAATCATAAATAACATCTAAATATCCGAGTACGCCTTTAGCCACAAAAAATGATTTCTCGGTTAAATTTGCCTCGTTAAACGCGACTAGTTTACGTTGTCCGGATTTTATTTCTGCATGACATTGTTTAAATAATTCCTCGTATTGAGCAAAGTTTTTACATTGTTTGCGTCGTGCGACAAAATCAGCACTTTCGCGTTCGCTATTCAGTGGGATATGTTTTAAGGTGAAGATATCTTCATCATCGATTAAATCGGTAAATTCAGCGCTATTTAAAATATCATCCAAAGAACTGGGTAATTGTTCACTCTGAATTAATAGATTATGTCGATCGTATTCTTGCAACATTTCGCATTTCATTTCATTTTCTAGTATTCCTGCAAGACAAGCAGCCAACGTACGTTCTTGGATAATTTTATTTTTTTGTGGCTGATGACCATATTCATCAATAAATTGATTGATCTTTTCAAAAGATTCAACTAGCCGCTGATCTGCATTTTGTGCGATGGATGGTTTGCTGGTTACCTTAAACGATTCACCGAAGATTGCGTCATTTAAAATATCATCAAGGCTACTATATTGGCTAAAATTATCCATGATTAGCTTTCTTGCGGGCATAGTCACGCATGTAGAGGACAAACTCAGCTAAACGTCGTTCCAATGGGTCACTGGCATTAATCTCGGGATTACGTTGTGCATGTTGTTTGAATGCGTTAAATTTAGGAGCTAACAGACAAGCTTCTTTTTCAGTCATCTCAATTCGAGTCGCATTAATGGCTTCTTGAATTAATTTTAATACGCGGGTGGTAACCGATTTAGATAAAATTTCAAAAGCTTTTTGAAACGGATTAATGCGGTCAATTAGATCAATATGTAAATCTTCAATATTGACAAATTTTCCAGCCATGCGGACAAATTGTTTATTGCCTTCTTGCTTAATTTCACCATTTTTAATGACCGAATCAACTACGACATGTTGGCGCACTTCTTCAATTTCCGCCGCATTTAATTCAGGATATTTAATTTGAATTATCTTTGGAATCAAAACTTTATTAATTACCTCAGGTTCTAGATTCCCCGGCATGGCTTTGAGCATCTGCGAATCTTGCAAAATGGTAGCTTTAAGATCGTTGAGATCAGATTCAATAATATCTTGTACCCGTTTGGATGAGGGCATTTTAAAACCGCGGATTTTTATGGTTCCTGCTTCTGGTAAATCATCATCGGATAATTTTGTCTTAAATTTGAAATTTGGGGCTAAAACTTGCTCCATTAATAAGGATGCGGTAATCGCTTTTAGCATATTATTTACCGATAAATTTACTTCTGCGTCTTGTGCATCGGGTTGTGCAATCAAGTTGGTAAATTGTGCATGAGTTTTATTCTGACTATCCCGAGTGGCACGCCCAATAATTTGAATAATTTCGGTTAATGAGCCACGATAACCAACCGTTAAGGCATGTTCACAGTAGGGCCAATCAAAGCCCTCTTTTGCCATACCCAAAGCGATAATCAAATCAATATCTTCGGCGGAGGTAATCTGGCGTAAATAAGCCGAAATTTTGTCACGAAAAATTGGATTATCATTAACCAAATCGGCAATCTTGATAATTTTGCCGTCACTATTACGCTTAACATAAATTACTTGAGTTTTACTATCGACATGATCAATTGCGCCGATGTGATCAATAATGAAGTCAACTTCGCCATATTTATCTTTTAATGATTCGCCTGAATTAACACTTGGAATATGTAAAATAGTTTTCTTATCGGTATCTAAAACTTCCATAATTGCCGAGGTATAGCGCCCTTGATAAAAATGGTAGCCTATCCCGAGCGATTTAAGATAAGTATAACCGTTTAATTGCTCATAATAATTGTAAGTCACTTTATCAAATTTAGCTTCATCTTCGGGCGTTAAGACAGGCACGCTATCACCGCGGAAATAAGATCCAGTCATTGCAATAATATTTGCACTGGAGTTTTGCATAATTGAGCGTAATAATTCGCCGAGACGACTATCTGCATCGGCTGAAACATGATGGAACTCATCAATCGCCAGTAATACATGATTAAACTCAGACTCTTCTAATTCTTCACAAGCAAAACGCAGGGTTGCATGCGTACAGATGAGAATTTGCTCATCATTGTGGATAAAGTTTTTAAATGCACCAACTTTGCTAGTACTGCCATCCGTACCTGGGGTACACAAATTATAATTATCATTCGGTTGCCAATTCGCAAAAAAACCATATTGCATAAGATCGGTCGTTGCAAATGAGCTACCAATTGAGCGCTCAGGAACCGCCACAATGACTTTTTTAATTCCTTGATTGATTAACTTATCCAGCGCAATAAACATTAAGGCACGTGATTTACCTGAGGCAGGCGGAGCTTTTAATAACAAGTATTGTGAATTGCGGGCTGCAAAAGCTTTAGCTTGCATTTCACGCATGCCAGAGTTATTTATTTTTGAGCTTTGCCCAGTTTGCTCATAGCGTACATGTACCAAATCAGTCATTTGTGTTTCTTTCTATAATTTCAAGCTTTTTAAATCATTTTCAAGTTCAGCCAAGCTCCGTTGGTACTCATGTTCTTGCAACTGTTGTTTGAATGTTTTATATTCTGCTGTTGATTTATCCACCGCGATTTGAGGGCTAATTTTGCCCGCGTGAGTTAATAATTCACGACCATTTAGCTGTAAAATTAAATCAAGACGCTTAATCCAATCGAGCATATACATTGGCGTTTGTTGTTGTGCCATAGTTTCCGCAAATGCAAGATATTGCTCAACTAATAAACCGAGTAATTTTATTTCATCTTCATTAAGATAATTCTTTGCAATACTGACATCAGATTTTTTAACCTGAGTAACGGCTTTGTCAAAAGATTGCATCCCCATTAATGGAAGTGAGGCATCAACTCGCCGATAAACTAGTTCTGCCGCAGTATTTTGGCTAACGGCCCACAATAATTTATTTTGTATGATTTTAAAAAACTCAATAGTTTTTTCATCATTGGCGTTATAGTCAATACTGGTGGTATAAATATCTTTGATTTTTTGGTAAAAGAAACGCTCGGATAAACGAATTTCTCGAATCCGTTGTTGCAATTCATCAAAATAATTCATCGAATTACCTGATTTAAAGCGTTCGTCGTTCAGTACAAATCCTTTTATAATATACTCTTTTAAACGTTGAGTAGCCCAAATTCTAAATTGAGTACCTTGCTGTGATTTTACGCGATAACCAACCGAGATAATAACATCTAGATTATAATATTGGGGCGCTTTTTGCTGAAATTCGGAATTTCCGAATTTCTTCATACAACAGCTACTTAATAGTTCACCTTCTACAAAAATATTATTTATATGCTCACTTATGGTTGATTTGGCTTTAGCAAATAATTGTCCAATCTGTTCTTGCGTGAGCCATACGGTTTCATCTTCCAAACGCACGTCAAGTTTAATTGCGCCATCATTATTTTGGTAAATCAGAATTTGGGTATTATTGCTAATGTTCATTTATACTCTCATTTCTGGTAACTACTTTTTCAGTTTTTTAGTCTCAGCTTGCTGAGGTAGAAAATTATCACTAGTAACAATTTTTTGCCCCGTTTCTTGTTCAAAGTCATCTTTGGCGCGTTTAGCAACTTTTCCACCACGTTTGCCAGCTTGGATGTTTTCATTCAAGCCTTGCGCTTGTTTGGTTTCTGCTATATTGCGCGTGGATAGTTCAGCAAGGGCAGTAAAAATTAATTCTGCTTCTGTCATGTGATCGCGTAAGTTTTGAGATTTTAACTCTTTGATGACTTTATGCTCTTTGACACTGACCCCAGTCCATTCCTGATGGATTATATTGGTTAGTAGTGCAAATTCTTCAGATTTTTCAATACCATTTTCTTTCCAGTAATCAGTTAACTTATTACGGGTTTCCTGTCCCATCATACGTTGCTGGATCCATTTGTTACTGCGCCCAAGGTTTTGCCAATTTTCTCGTGCCCGATCTAAACTTTGCTCAGGATCGGCAACTTCTTGCATTCGCTCATAGCCAACTTTGGCAAGCCATAGTTTAAAGGGTTCTGCTTTAGGCGATGGAATTGATTGAATAATCCGCAATAATCCTTCAGTGTCGGCACAGTCAGTCAAACGCATTTTGCCATCACTTGCTTCCATTTTCAACTGTACGATTTTATCGTACGTTTGGCTTGCACCCTCATTAACTAATTTGCGCTTCAAATCGCTCCAATATCGACGAGAATTATTGCTATCGCTAAGTATTTCGCAAACATCGATAATTGAGAAATACCATTTTTCAGCCTCACTATCCCAATGACTACGAACTTTTTTAGATTCAAATAATTTAATATTGTTCATAAAATATCTCTTTTTATTTCTAAATAGCACACAAGGCGATATAATTTATTTTTGAGATAACAATTATTCATTATCTGTCTCACCAAGGCGCTGCTGTATTTCAAGCAATTCCTTTTGTAACTCTTGGCGCAATTGTTCTTCAGTTGGTAAATACAACTGATATTTACTCGCAAAAATTTGTTGATTGGTTTCGTTTAACATATATTTCACCATCGTATCACTTTTCTCGGTACATAATACCAGCCCAATGGTTGGATTGTCATTTTCATCACGAATTTCACGGTCAAAGTAATTGACGTATAACAACATTTGTCCAATATCAGCATGGCTGAGTTTCCGAGTTTTAAGATCGATAACCACATAACATTTTAATTTTACATGATAGAAAACTAAATCTGCATAGTAATGATCACCGTCTAAAGTCAGGCGCTTTTGACGGGCAATAAAGGCAAAACCGCTGCCTAATTCCAATAAAAAATGATGTAAATTATCAATTAGCGCTTGTTCAAGTTTGGATTCAACTAATTGATGTGCTTCGGGAAGATTAAGAAATTCCAAAATAATTGGCTCCTTTAGGGCATCCACTGGCTTAGTTATAATTTGCCCTTGAGTTGCTAATTCCAATAAACCTTGCTTGTCTTTACTTTTTGCTAAGCGATCAAAAAGTAGGCTATTAATTTGTCGTTCCAACTCTCGTCCAGACCAGCTATTTTTTACGGCTTCGATCTCATAAAATGAGCGTACTTCTACCCGATTAACCCGCATCAAAGCCCGATAATGTATCCAACCTAAATCAGGGTTTAACGATTTGTTAGATTGGGTATGCACTGCGTACCCAATTGGTGCACTATTTGCATAAGCAATATAAAACTGGCGCATACGTTTGATATTTTCATATCCAAATCCATTCCCGTATTTAACGGTTAATTTTTCTGCTAAATAGCGTAATAATCCTGCACCATACTCAGCGCGTTGATTGCCTTGCTGTTCTTCCTCAACTATTTCACGACCAATCAGCCAATATGCTTTTACCATCTCAAAATTAACTGAGGTGCTGATATTGGTTCTGGCAGTATCAATATATTGGCTAACTTTATCCAAAAGTTGACGACTATCTTCAACTAATTTAATATTATTCATAAAGTCTCTCTTTTCAAAATAATATGCCACAGAGTCTAATCTGTGCAAATGACCAGCAAATGAGATCCACGACATAACACCCTGTTTTACTTACGTTGCAGCTTAAATCACTATGAACTTAGGCACTTCCTGCAAATGACCAGCAAATGAGATTATTTACGCCCAAAATGGTATATAGCGCAGCGATTTACGGTTTGCATTATCATCATATGCTTTTATTAGATTCTTTTCAAATGATAACTTAATTAACCTAGAAATGGATGCGCTGTTTTCTTCACCCAAAGCAAATCTCTTACGGAGTGAAGCATTATTCATTGATTCATGGTTAACATAGTTTAAACAACAATGTAAGTAACATGCACGAATTTTCTCGTCTGTATCCATATCTTTAAACTCTTTGTGTGCAAACAATGCGACTTTAGTATTATCATCAATTACAGCAAATAATGGCGCTGGCAGTTGATAAACTTCAGTCTGAACAAACTACCTTGTCAATTCCACTACCACGCTCTTCACATATACCTATTCTACGCATAAAAGCAGCCATTAACTCGTTACGACTGCGCGGTGGGGTATCTAAAAAACGAATAACATCGACTATCGGAGCGCCAGGATTAGTTATCTCTAATCTATTCGCAAATATTTCAATCATTGGACCTGCGCCAGTGATGGTTAGATTTTGATGAATAATTGCATTAGCAACTAACTCACGAACCGCTAATTCAGGGTACATTAACACGCTCTTGCGTAATGCCGTACCGATTACTTCATTATGTGGAAGTTGCGAATTTATAAATTCAATTAGTCCTGCAAAACCAGAGGAATAACCTTTATTTAATTCAAACTCTTTGATTGTTTCAAGACGGCTATTACCTTGATACAAAATAACACGAACTGATTTACGCTCAAGATGTCTAAATTGCTTTAATTTAAGTTACAGCTCTAATCTTAATTATGGCTATAATTTTTAGTCTATATTTCTAAATAAGATTTGACAGTCTATAGAGATTGTCTATTACATTTTCTTCTGGGTTTTACTTCACATCAATCCTTGAACTATCCAAGTTAGTAAAATATTTTTGTACTTATTGCCCCAATCATAGTATAATAACTTCCATAGGTCGATCACTGCGTAGCGGGGACGGCCTTTTTTATTTAGGCATGGTAACAATCCCATAGCCGTTTATATTCCCAAATTTATCTTTTCTTATCTTTTGCTCAATTACCAAATAATCATTTTTTACCGATTTGCCAATTGATTTACGTGCTATAGGAGAAATAACCAAATCTGCTAACTGTAAACCAATGATATTATCTGCTTTTCTACGAATAGCAAAATTTTCAATTGAATTTTTTATGCGGGTTGATTTAATAAACTTGGTTCCTTGGATTTTAACATCAAGCCAAGCAAGTTCAAGCTCATTATCTAGTTTACCGCCTCGAGCTTCGCTAATGATAACACCCTTATCATTATTTGATAACTCAAATATAAATCTTTCAATTAGAACATTAAGACTTAATAAATATGGATCAATTGCTCTAAATCCGTAGTTATCAATATGTTCTTGCTTTTTTATTACACAGGCAACTACTTTGTAATTTAAATCACACATAAGTTTATTTAACTCTGCATAAAATACAGTTCTAAATTCAGCTGATTTTAATTGCTCAAAGCCGAGCCGATTTCTTGATATATCAGAGGTATGAAGTATAATATCTTTAGTGCCAAATAATTTCATTTTAAACTCATTTATAGCAGGTTCTATAGTATTATTATATTCAATCTCATCGACAATTATTCCACCAAGTACAAATACTGGATATTGCGGATCAATTACAGATAAATTATGATCACCAGATTCATCTAAAAACAACAATTTCATATTAATTCTTTCATGTATTTAACTATCTTTTGCGGTCATTTGTTCGTAGAGTGCGAAAAGATACTCAAGGCGCTCTTCGTCTGATTCAAACGGTTTTAGGCGATAGCATTGTTCTATGGCAATGTCTAAATTATGATGAGCTTCACGGAGACCAGCTGGCATTTTGTCTGGATCGTAGAGTTCGGCAAGAGTTTTTTCGGAATGGCGCTCACGTTCATCGAGTACATTAAACACATGAAATTCAAGGAGTTTTTTTTGCTTTTCGCTGATAGTTGGAAATGGAAAAGTGTTATAGCATAATGTTGATGAGTAACGAATACGTGTCTCTAATCGACCAGCCACCGCACGAACCCATACCATATGCATTTTAGAAGAAATTATACTAAACACCCATGTTTCTGGATCATAAATAGCTAAATTAGGTGCAACAATTACTGTATTTTCATCTAAAAAACCCATTGGTATATAATCTCTTCGCTCAGAAGATACGCTAGGAATAATGATTGATGGTGTTTTTTTATAACTACGTTGGACAAATAAATTTGGTCTATTGGAATAATCTTGGGTACTTTTTGCTGGACTTGCAAGTCTTGACTTACTCACTAAATCAAATTGCATATTTACTCCAGAAATTGTTTTTGCTACTTCATAATCTACATCCTCAACCCATAAGCAATATCTACAAGTACTTCTTAAAAACTCTTCTGCACCCATTAACTTCTTAAAAAACTGTGCAGATTTTGGGTATTCACTTATAAATTTTCTATGCTCGTCTCGTGTAAATATCAGATGCCCACCATCTCTAGCCATGCTGCCAAATAACATTGTGGGTAAATTAGAGATAGCTTTCTCCATTGTCGAAACAATAATATTCTTACTGTTCGCTAGATAAGCATTTATATTATCAGCAACAATTAATTTTTCATCGGCAAAAATATATTTATTACCTTGTTGTACACTTCTTAGACCGACAATTGCAACAGTTACACCAGCATTATGTTTAGCATTATTTGTCCACTTAAAAGAAGTGTGTGCAAAAAATATTTCAATATCAAGTTTAAATATTTTTGGCCATAATAATGCAACTTGGTCGCCTTGGCAAATTGAGTTTGTAGTTACAAAAGCTAATTTTATATCTTTACTATCGCCGATATACTTACTACCTTTTATAAGCCAAATAGAAATATAGTCAAGGTTACGAGGATATTTTGAATCTTCTAGTGCAATCTCAAAATCATATTTTTGTTCTTCATTCTGCATTTTACCGCCTAAATACGGTGGATTACCCAGAATATAAATCTCATCCTCGGGTTGTTTCGGACAAACCTGTTCCCAATCAATACGGCAAGCATTAGCACAAACAATATTACCGCTATCTTTGAGTGGCAAGGCCGGAGAACAAAAACCAAATTCAGCTTTAAATGCCATATTCATTTGGTGCTCTGCAAGCCATAGCGATAAAGTTGCTATTTCATGAGCAAAATCATCAATTTCAATACCATAAAATTGCCCGAGGGTTATTCGAGAAAATAATGAAGCTTGGAATGTTGCGGCTAATGATTGTTGACGTTTTGGAATTAATTCTAGTTGATACGGTTCAAAGCCAGAAACGGCATCTCTTAATTCATATAAACGTTTAATGATGGCAATTTCTAAATTACGTAATTCTTTATAGGCAATAATCAAAAAATTACCTGAACCACAGGCAGGATCAAAGATTTTAATTGTGCTAATTCTATCTAATAGTTTATTTAATTTAACGGGTTCATTTTCTGCTTTGTTAAATGCTTCTTTGAGTTCATTGAGAAATAACGGTTCAATCACTTTCATTATATTGGGTACTGAGGTGTAATGCATCCCCAATCCGCTGCGTTGATTAGTATCAACTACAGCTTGAATCATTGAGCCAAAAATATCGGGATTAATTACCGACCAATCTAATTCGCCGTTGTCGAGTAATAATTGGCGTGATTTGCGGGTAAATTTTGGTGCGGGATGATTATCGCGAAATAATCCACCATTCACATAAGGAAAATTAGCGATATAATCAGGTAAATCATGGCGTTGATTATGGTTCATCACCGCGAAGATTTTATCTAAATATTCGTGTAAGTCGCTGCCATCGGCTTGAGTATAATTATTTAGCGCATGGCTAAATTGTTTTTGCGTAAAAATACCCGTATCTTCAGCAAAAAAACAAAATAATAACCGCGATAAAAACACGTTTAGACTATGTAATTGTTCTTTACTAGTTAATTCTGGATTATCTTTTTTTATCTCATCAAAAAGTTTTGCCATTTTCTCGGCAGCTTTGACATCGGCAGGATTTTCACCTTGATAGGTGGCTTTTTCCATGCCCGCCCACGGTAAAAAGAAATCAAAATGTTTGGTTATGTCGTTGAGTTTGATATCCAGTGTGTCTTTGGTTTTGCTGTCGATGGCTAATAATTGCTGATAATCGGTAACAATTACAAAACGCGGATCATGTTTAATCGCATCAGGGTTATGTTTAAGTTCATCGATGGTTTGATAGAGTTGTGCGCTAGCTACTGGTTTAAACCAGAGTTTTTTCTTGAGTAAAATCTCGCCATCAATTTTGGACATATTTGTCCCGCCTTTTTGTAGGCGGGCAATCGTGGTTTTTGGGAAGCCAAACGCCAGCATAAATTCATAAATAAAAGTTTCTTGATTGAAGTTTTGCATCAAGTTTTGTAAATTAGTTTCGATTTGTGCGATATTCATGTGGTTTGGCTTACTCTTAATTTGGTTAAGAGCTTATTTTAACATATAATTCCAATAAATTAAGTTGCTTAACGGCCACATTAAAACTAATTGCGCGTGCTCTTAGTGTGGGTAAAAATCCTCCAAGACGGTTTTAGTCGTTTTTTGTGCCTTTTGCTTAGTTAGATGAGTTAACTCATCAGCCAGTGCTTGAAATTGATTAAATTCTTCGCCACGATACAGCGCTTGAGTAAACTGATCCAGAAGCTGATTCAAGTTTGGATTAGCTTGTAAATCCTTAATATCTGCGACCGAATAAACTTTAGTCTGCCAATGGAACGCCGCCCAGCGAATTAAATACTGATTAGTTGTACTTAAATTTTGCTGTTGACATGCGTTTAGCAGCGCTTTAAAGCACTCTTTTTCTGTCCGTGGTTCAAGCGTCGTTAGCTGGTCTGTGGCAAATTTTTGTTTATTGGTCTTAGGTTTTAAGCGTGAGCGCCAGAGTAAATAAATTCCTGCCATGGTAATGAGCCAAGCTGCGGCGATTGCCATTGAAATATAAAACCATTTGCTAGTTGGCACGGTTTCTTTTGGTGTGCTTGAATTTTTTTGTGGTGCTGAGCTTTGTGTTGGGCTAATTGAATTATTTGCATTGCCATATTCAGGTAAAACTTCAAAGTTTGTTGCTGGCAAAGTTACTTGTTGTAATTTATTATTGTCAATATCCCACCATTTAACCTTGGTAGCAGGAAATTCAACTTTACCGGCTCGAGTTGCAACATAGACAATTTTAAAGGTTTTGCTAGCGTGTAATTTATTATTGGCTATCGTGTCAGAGCTATTGGATTTTTCGGGATAGGCATTAATCCCTTTGGGATTGGTAAACTGTAATTCAGGTAGCGAACTTGCAGGAACGCCATCGGTCTCTAAAGTTATGTTACGAGTTAGCGCTTCTCCCACGCGGATAGTTGTAGCCTTGGGTTGCCAATCTTCGCTAAGCTTTAATTGGCTCGCAGGTAGCCAGTTACTTGGATTCATCGCCTCAGGAATCGGTTTGATTGTTAGATCCACTGGCTTAGTCGTTAAGACAAAGGGTTGTTGATCAAGCATGGCAAAAAAGCCGTTACCACGATTGGCATTGCGCGGAATTTCACCACGAATTTGTAGCGCTGGAACGCTTAATGTGCCGACTGAATTTGGCGTAAGTAAGTATTTTTGCTCAACAACTTGATAATTACGCCCATTATGCGTGTCTTGATATTGGATGGCTTTACCTTGTGGTTGGATTTTTGCGTTAGGTAAATTAAAGTTATCCATGCTGAGATTATTGACAGTTACGCCGACATAAATTTTTAGGCGCAATACGATCGGCACACCAACATAGCTGCTAGTTTTAGTTGGAATTAATTCTGCCAACAAATTATTTTTTGCCATCCCATTGGTTTGATAGCTTGATGAGTTTTTACTTACATTAATTGCAATTTGCGCCGTTGTATCATTGCCAACTTTGAGCGCAGGAATAAATTGTTTCCCCGCATTTTTAGGCATTAGCGTAATATCAAAAGTTGCTTGTGAACTGCGTTGACCATTAATGATACTAATTTGGCTGCTGCTACTGGTGCCGTAAATATTGAAATTGGCTTTGAGCGGTGCCAGATCAGGCGTATCACCAGAATTGGGTAGTGTGATGCTCAAAGTTAAGCTTTGTCCCAATTCCAAATCAGCATGATCGACGTTTGCCATAATCGTTGCATTGGCAAATGGGAGCATTAAACTTAGGCTCAGAATGAGCAGACTTTTTTTAATCATTCGTGCCTCCTTGTTGCAATTGATAATCCCGCAAGAATTTATTGCGTAATAAACCACCTGGATCATCTGGAATTTGTGCCAGTGCCGCACGAACCTGTTGATCTTGGTAATTTTGTGGCGGATTATTGCTATTCGCTCCGTTCATATTTTGCGGAGTTGGCGTTGGTTGTGGCGAATTTTTCGCTGGTGTCGGTTTATTCGCGGCTGGTGTTGGCTGCGGACTTGGACTCGGCGTGGGTTTTCGCTCAGGCTGATTTGGTTTAGCCTGATCTTTTTGATCTTTTTGATCTTTTTGATCTTTTTGATCTTTTTGATCTTTTTGATCTTTTTGATCTTTTTGATCTTTTTGATCTTTTTGATCTTTTTGATCTTTTTGCGGCGGCTGATTTTTGAGTTTTTCCACCAAATCACGATTATGTTTGGCTTCTGGGAAATTTGGCTGTAATTTCAGTGCTTGATTATAGGCTTCAATTGCCTCAGAATATTTCTGCAGATTAGCTAGGGCATTGCCTTGATTATATAATCCACGCGCAGAATGATCTTGTTTAAATTCGTTATAAGCTTGTTCGTATTGCTTATCACGATAATAGGCCACACCTTTCCAATTGCTATCGCTGAATTTAGCCACTGCTTCGGCTGGTTTTTGTTGTGCCAAAAGTCGCGCGCCTTGCTGATTGGGATTAAACCACATATCTTGCCAATTTAAAGCCAATGCTAATTGCGGTACACATAGGCTAAAGAGTAGCCAGTTTAATTTTCGTTTTAACATAGTTTGTCTAACCATCCTTTACGCGCTAAAAAAGCGAGTAGAAATACAGCCAACCAAATTAAATAACTTCCGTGGTCATCCCAAAGGTCTTCAGTTTGTGCTTGGGCAGAGCTTTTGCTACTTAAATTAGTCAAGTTATTTGAATTAATTAGTTGTGTTACATCAGAATTATCATTTTTAAATCCAAGGTATTCGCCATCACCTTGCCCAGCTAAATTTACCAAGGCTGGATCTTGTTCCGTTGTAATTGCCAAGACTGAGGTGGTGTAACCTTGTTGTGCTAAATTATGTGCTTGGGTTAAATCTTCCTGCGTTGGCGTGTTATCCGTCACTAAGATAATTTGCCCATGGTTGCTTCCTGCTTGCTGAAGTAATTTACCCGCTTTTTGCAGGGCTTTGCCAATATCCACACCTTGGACTGGCACAATGCTAGAATCCAGAATTGGCACCATGCTGGCAATTGTATTGCTATCACTAGTTAGGGGTGAAACCACAAATGGCAAGCTTGAAAAAACGAGCATTCCAGTTTGACCTTCTTTGATCGAATGAAGTAAATCAAGCACTTTATATTTAGCGCGCTGGAGTCTTGAGGGTGCCAGATCAGTTGCATTCATCGATTGCGAAACATCTAACACAATAACGCGCGGCAGATTTTTTTGATAAACTGGTGCTGCATAACGTGACCAAGTTGGTCCAGCTAGTGCCACAATGATGACTAGCCAACCGCCCGTTAATAGAATGATTAAGCCCCAGTTTTTGCTAGCGGTTGGTTTAACCAGCAAATGTTCTAAGAGATGCGGGTCACAATGTTGTTGCCAGCTGTTTTTGCTTGTTTGCGATTTTTTATACCAGTAGTAGCTTAACATTATAGCTGGGATTAGTGCCAGCAACCACCACGGACGCAGAAAATGAAATAAACTCAGCATGCTAGTTTCTCCGTGATTTAATTAAGATTAAAATAAAGCTTAAAATTAAGGCTAAGCCCAGACTCCATGGGTAAAATGGTGTGATTGGACGTAACGTAATTTCAGCTGATTTAATCGGTTCTAATTGATTAATTTGCGCATAAATATTTGTCAGAGAAGCGGCATCTTCAGCGCGGAAAAATTCGCCACCAGTTAGCTGCGCGATTTGTTTCAGGCTAGCAACATCTAAATCGGTCGATGGATTAATGATTTGTGTACCAAACATTCCAGGTACGGCAATTTGTTCCGCACCCAGTCCAATCGTATAGACTTTAATTTGCTCTTGTGCAGCTAATTTGGCGGCCGCTAGTGGTTCCATGACACCCGCGTTATTTCCTCCATCGGTAAGTAAAATAATTGCTTTACTGTTTTTAGGATGATCAATTAATTGTTTAACACTTAAACCTAGGGCATCGCCAATCGCGGTTTGTGGACCAGCGATTCCGATGGTTGCATCATTTAACATTTGCGCGACGGTTTTGCGGTCAAAAGTTAGCGGGGTTTGCAAATAAGCGCGTGAACCAAATAAAACTAAGCCAAGGCGATCACCAGTGCGATTATTGATAAATTGACTTGCGACTTGTTTGACGACATCAATTCTGGTTTGCGCTTGATTATTTACCAGCATATCAGGTGTTTGCATACTACCTGATAAATCAATCGTCATCAGTAAATCACGTCCAGTTTGTGGTAGCGCAATTGGTTTACCCAGCCATTGAATTCCCGCACCTGAAATTACAATCAAAATCCAGATTAAACCGAGTAGATACTTCAGTTTAGACTTAGGCGGCGTTTCACTAGCGTTAAAATCAGTGGTAAAATGCTTACGTAGCTGTTCAAAAAAATGTACATTAAGCGCGGCTTTGGCTGGTTGTTTGGCTTTGGGCAGGGCATAATAAACTATGACAGGTAAAATTAATGCCAGTAATTCCCATGGATAAGCGATTTGAATCATAATACCACCTTTAACCAAGCTCTAACTACGTCAAATAACGCTTGTGGATTTTCTAAGGGTTTATTTTGATAAACCTCAAGTAACACTCGTCCAGCCCCCTGCGTAAATTGTGTGGTTTTGCCGCTAGAATCTAAAAATTGCAACCATGGTTCACCAAATAAATTTTGCGGCTGTTGTTCGGGAAATTTTTCACGTGCAACCCGCTTCAGCAAAATAGCTACCTCGGCTAGTAATTGTGTGCCTAAGGTTTGGCTTGAATTTTGTTGTTCAATTAGGGTTAATAATTCAACGATGCTGGCAACTCGACGTTGATGCGCTAAGCGGCGCATTTGCCAGTAGCCGAGTGCAGCCATTAGTAAAATTACGCCAATTATCACACCATACCAAGCTGGTGCCAATGGGAAAATTGAGACCGCCTCAGGGAGTTGCAAGTCTTTTAAATTAGCTAAACTATTACTTTCCATGCGTGTGAATTCCTCGTTTAAGTGTGCCCATTAAATCATCGTTGGTAGCTAGCTTGATAAACTGCATGCCGTTTTGCCGAGAAAATTGGCGCAGATGTTGCTCTGCTTGTGCAAAAGGCAGCGCATAACGTTCGCAACTGCGTGAATTGGCGCTTATTTCTAGCTGCTGCTGTGTTTGATTAGTGAAGTTAAATGAACCGCTAATTGGTAAATTAGCTTCAATAGGGTCGTAAATTAACAGATTGGTTAATTCGGATTTTTGCGCAATTAGGCGTAAATAACGTTCAATATCAGGACTAATTTGGCTAAAATCGCTGAGGACAACTACGCTACTACCCGAGTGGATTTGGGTTAAGATAAATTGTAATGAATTGATTAATCCACCCTGTGAACGAGTTAATTTCTCACTACTTAATAAATTAAACATATCAAGTAATGATTGACGACTGCGCTTAGGTTTTACGTAGCTTGAATTTGCGTCATTAAAAATTACACCCCCGACCTGTTGATGTGCGCTTAGTGCTGACCAGCCCAAAATTGCCGCTAAATTTGCCGCAATTACGCTTTTAAAGGCTACTTTGGTGGCAAAGCGCATCGAAATTGATTGATCAATAATCAGATACAGTGCGCGTTCACGTTCTTCGTGATAGACTTTGGTGTAAGTTTTACCCAAGCGCGCACTGAGTTGCCAATGAATTAAACGAATATCATCACCAGCTTGATAACGCCGAACTTCGTCAAAATCCATCCCTCGTCCGCGGGCGTGCGATAAATTAATTCCTGCATTGAGTGAATTGACTCGGGCAGGATTAAATAGCTGCAATTCTTTAGCCGAATGGCGTAAGGCTAATAATTGATTAATATCAGGCGTAATTCCGCTGCTCATATGATTTACCTATTTAAGTGATTTTTGCGCAAAAATTAATTGATGATTGTTGCGACAATTAAGGAATTGCTACCAGACTGAGAATTTTATCGATAACTTGATCGCTATTAATGCCTTCAATTTCGGCTTCAAATGTAAGTAAAATCCGATGACGTAATACTTCATGGATCATGACATGAATATCATGTGGCGTTACATAATCGCGCCCCTCTAACCAAGCGTGCGCGCGGGCGGTTTTTTCTAAAGCAATTGTGCCGCGTGGACTTGCTCCAAAGCGTATCCATTTAGCTAATTCAGCCGAATATTTTTGTGGATAACGGGTTGCCATAATTAATTGAATAATATATTCTTCTAAGGCTGGGCTTAGATGAATTGAATTTAATTGTTGTTGGGCTGCAAAAATTGTTTCTTGACTAATGCGTGGACGCTCACTATCGTCACCTTGATTAGTTAAACGATTGAGTGCCAAAATTTGTGCTTCAGCTTTAGCATCCGGGTAACCAATTTTTACAAATAGCATAAAGCGATCGAGTTGCGCCTCAGGTAGGGGATAGGTTCCTTCTTGTTCAATTGGATTTTGCGTCGCCATTACTAAAAATAACTTCGCTAATGGATAAGTTTGTTTACCAATTGTAATTTGTTTTTCACCCATGGCTTCGAGTAATGCGGATTGAACTTTGGCTGGTGCACGATTAATTTCATCGGCTAATAAAAAATTATGAAATAATGGTCCGGCTTGAAATTGAAAGCTATGTTGTTCTGGAATATAGATATCGGTACCCGTTAAATCGGCTGGCAATAAGTCAGGTGTAAATTGAATCCGATGATATGAACAATCGATACAGCCTGAAAGGGTTTTAATTGCGGTGGTCTTTGCCAAACCAGGCGCGCCTTCAACTAATAAATGCCCAGAAGACAATAAGGCAATCAGCAGTCGCTTGGTTAATTCAGATTGTCCGACGATCTTGGTGTCTAAATAATCTAATAATTGTCTAAATTGTATATGTTCGGTCATGATTTAATCCTGATTAAAATTAGTTATAGCGCTTATTTTCTGTATTGTACTATACAGAGGGTTTTTTAATGTTGCGGATTTTAACATAGCGATTTTGCCAAAATCAAGGTTTTTGTACTTTTACGCTATTTCAAATAACATTCATTTATTCTGGTTGTATGTAAATTAGTTTATTTGATTAATTCTAGAAATTTCATGAAATAACTGTTATTTTCACAAGAATATCTGCAAGTTTGGTATAAAAAAAGTAAAATAAATAAAATAAAATCTTGTATTAAATATTGTGTGTATGTGCTTGATATGGTGGTTGAATCCTTGGAGTTTAGTGTGGTTGTTTGTGGCTTGCTTGAAACAAAGTTAGTAGAAAGATTTGACGTGGTAGGGTTGTTGTGGCATAATAACGTTCTGCCGCAAAAAGGCTGGCAGCAAAAAAACGAATTAAAACAGATCTTTAACAAGTAAAAACAATCAATAAATGTG
>JACCDZ010021313.1_pt1 | contig 59842 bp, 59 predicted proteins | sample 7449551 | NCBI WGS metagenome assembly JACCDZ01 (sample SAMN15323452, study PRJNA562643) | freshwater metagenome | isolation source: river surface water | place: USA:Blue River Watershed | collected 2017-08-18 | reverse complement strand
AAGTCCACGCTGTTTCGCATGATTGCCGGGCGCGAGCAGCCCGACACGGGCGAGGTGGTGATTGGCAAGACCGTGGACATGGCCTTTGTCGATCAGACCCGTGACGACCTCGCCAACGACAAAACTGTGTGGGAAGACGTCTCGGGCGGTCTGGACATCCTCACCGTGGGCAAGTTCCAGATGCCCAGCCGCGCCTATTGCGGGCGCTTCAACTTCAACGGCGGTGACCAGCAAAAGCGCGTGGGCACGCTATCGGGTGGTGAGCGCGGCCGTTTGCACCTGGCCAAGACCCTCATCAAGGGCGGCAACGTGCTCTTGCTGGACGAACCCTCCAACGACCTGGACGTGGAAACCTTGCGCGCCCTTGAAGACGCCTTGCTGGAATTTGCGGGCAGTGTGCTGGTCATCAGCCACGACCGTTGGTTCCTCGACCGCATCGCCACGCACATCCTCGCGTGCGAGGGCGATTCGCAATGGGTCTTCTTCGACGGCAACTACCAGGAATACGAAGCTGACAAGAAAAAGCGGCTGGGTGAAGAGGGCGCCAAGCCCAAGCGCGTTCGCTTCAAAGCGCTCAAGTGAGGCCGCGCTCGGTGGCCGATGGCCACCAGCGTGTGCCCAGGCGAAGGCTTTGCGCCGACATCACCGCGTCCACCACCGCCAGCGACAAGGCCTGTGCGGCCATCGCGCCCAGTCGCACCACATCGGGCTCGGTGTGCAAGCTACCCGTTGAAAACGCAAATACCGCATCACCATCAAAGGCGGTGTGAACGGGCTTGATGCTTTGCGCGAGGCCGTTGTGCGCGGCCATGGCCAGGCGATGGGCTTGTTGCTTGTTCAGACGCTGATTGGTGGCGACCACCCCCAAGGTGGTGTTGCCGCCCAGCCAGGCATGGTGGGGGCTGTGGTCGCCCGCAAGTGCCTGCCACATGTCCACCAGCGTGAGCGAGTCGGGTGCGGTGCGCGCACCTGCAAGGCATTGGTGGGTGAGGGGATGCCACACATCGCCCACGGCATTCACCACCGCCCAGGCCAGCATGCGCAACTCGCCCATGCGCAATTCGCATTGACCAAAGCCGCCGCGCATGGCCTGATCGGGTCCGCGCAGCTTGCCCACCGTGGCGCCTGCGCCTGCGCCCCAGTTGCCCGAGGGCACGCCGTGAGGCGTTGCGCTCGCGCAGGCGGCACGCCCCAGGGCGGCGTCAGGCAGGTGCTGGGCATCGCCCACGGTCAAATCAAATATCACGGCTGAAGGCACGATGGGCACGCGGGCAGGCCCCACCGCCACGCCCCGGCCTTGCTCGGCCAGCCAGTGCATGACGCCGCTGGCGGCGTCCAGCCCAAAGGCGCTGCCGCCGCTCAGGCACAGGCCGTGGACTTCGCTCACGGTGTTGTCGGGGTGCAAGACATCGGTCTCGCGAGTGCCAGGTGCTGCGCCGCGCACCTCCACCGAGCCCACGGTGCCTTGCGGCCAGAGCCACACCGTGCAGCCTGTGGGGCGGTGCGCGTGCGTGGCGTGCCCGATGTGCAGGCCGGGCAAGGCAATGGGGGTGCGGGGCGCTTGTGTCATGGGCAGGGCTAAGGGCATCTGAAGGCTGAAAAGACCTTACCACAGGGGGCAAGACCCGGTTGCCGTAGCGACAGGCATGGGGTGGTTACCAATGCACAAGCCCTGGGCTGGCCGCTAGGCTTGGGTCATGACTGCTCCACACTTTCAAGCGCATTACGCGCATTGGCCTCGGCGATTGCCGCATCGCATCGAACCCGCCCAAACCGCTTTGCCGCACAACCTGATGGTGAGTGCACAACGCTATGGCGCCAAAACAGCCCTGGCTTTTTTGGGTGCCGAGTTCAGCTACGACATGGTGCTCGACAAGGTCGAACGCGTGGCCACCTGGTTGCAGTCGGTGGGGGTGGCCAAAGGCGACCGCGTCATCTTGTGCATGCAAAACTGCCCGCAGCTGGTCATCGCCCACTTTGCTGTGATGCGCGCCAACGCGGTGGTGGTGCCAGTCAACCCCATGAACAAAGCGATGGAACTGGCGCACTACATCACCGATGCGCAAGCGCGTGTGGTGTTCACCACCTCCGACCTCGTGCCCGAGTGGGACAAGGCCAATGCCAGCGTCCCTGCCGATGAACGCCTCGCGCATGTGATCAGCACCCACTTCACCGATGTCTTCGAGCCGCAAAGCACCGGCCCCCATGCCTTGCCCGAGGCCTGGCAGAGCTGGATCACTGCGCGACCCGATGTGCGTGTCTCACCAGGTCTGGCCTTGCATCAATGGGCGGCGGTGTGGACGCACGAGCGCGCGCCCGGGCCATTGCTGGTTCGGTCCACCGATTTGGCGGTGCTGCCCTACACCAGTGGCACGACCGGGTTTCCCAAAGGCTGCATGCATATGCACCGCAGCCTCATGCACAACAGCCAGGCCACCACCTATTGGGGCAATGGCACTCACCAAAGTGTGGCGCTTTCGGCAGTGCCCATGTTCCACATCACCGGCATGGTGTCGGTCATGCACTCGACCATCTACATGGGCGGCACGCTGGTCATCATGCCGCGCTGGGATAGGGATTTGGCCGCGCGGCTGATTGAGCACCACCGCATCACCCACTGGACCAACATCCCCACCATGGTCATTGACTTGTTGGCCAGCCCGCGATTTGCGCAATACAAACTCGACAGCCTGGTCTACATCGGCGGCGGTGGGGCGGCCATGCCGCAGGCCATTGCGCAACGCTTGCTGGACATGTATGGGCTGGTCTATGCCGAGGGCTATGGCCTCACCGAGACGGCTGCACCTTCGCACTCCAACCCCACGGATGCGGCCAAGCAGCAATGCCTGGGCATGCCGTTCCTGAGCGCACAGTGCCGCGTGGTCAACCCGCAGACCCTGGAGCCGCTGGGCGTTGGAGAAGTGGGCGAGATCCTCATCCATGGCCCCATGGTCTTCGAGGGCTATTGGCGCAACCCCGAGGCCACAGCAGCGGCCTTTGTGGAAGTGGACGGCTTGCGGTTTTTCCGCTCGGGTGACATGGGGCGCATCGATGAAGACGGCTACTACTTCATCACCGACCGCCTCAAGCGCATGATCAACGCCTCGGGCTTCAAGGTCTGGCCTGCGGAAGTCGAGGCCTTGCTGTTTCGGCACCCCGCCATACAAGAGGCCTGCATCATCGCGGCGCGCGATGCCTATCGCGGCGAGACCGTCAAGGCCGTGGTCGTGCTTCGCAGCGACCACGAGGGCAAGGTGAGCGAGCAAGACATCATCGATTGGAGCCGCGCCAACATGGCGGTCTACAAAGCCCCCACCCAAGTCGCCTTTGTGCAATCCCTGCCCAAAAGCGGCAGCGGCAAAGTCATGTGGCGCCACCTCCAGGAAGCTGAATAAATGGGGTCAGATTACATTTATTGCTTCCTCAATCAAGGTTTAAAAAATAATGTCATCTGACCCCATTTTTTCGGCGCTGGATCAGTCGGTGGCGGTGGCGGGTCTGTCGCACGACGAGTGCATTCGCCGCACGGTGGCCTTGGCCGAGCATTGCGAGGCTTTGGGTTATCGGCGCTTTTGGGTGAGTGAACACCACAGCCACCCCAGCATCGTGGGCTCGGCGCCTGAAATTCTCATGGCAGCGATTGCCATGAAAACCCAGCGCATCCGCATTGGCAGTGCCGGGGTGATGCTGCCGCACTATGCGCCGCTCAAGGTGGCCGAACAATTCCGTGTGCTCAATGCCCTGGCGCCAGGGCGTATCGACTTGGGTGTGGGTCGCGCGCCCGGCAGTGACGGGCGCACCGCCTCACTGCTCAACCCCGATGTGCGCGCGTCCGAACACTTTCCCCAGCAGGTGCTGGACTTGCAGGCCTGGGTGCTCAATGAACCCTTGCCCCCTGGCCACGCCGGTGCGGGCGTGCAGGCCATGCCCTTGAGCGACACCGCGCCCACCGTGTGGATGTTGGGGTCGTCCGATTACGGCGCGCAACTGGCCGCCTACCTGGGTCTGCCTTATGCCTTTGCCGCGTTCATCACCGATGGTCGTGGCGTGCAAGAAGCCCTGGATTTGTATCGCCAGAATTTCGAGAACAGAGGCCGTCTGGCGCAGCCCCATGCCACCGTGTGCGTGTGGGCGCTGGCGGCCGACACCGAGGCTGAGGCCTGGCATGCGTTCGAGAGCCGAGCCCGCTGGCGCATGGACCGCAACCTTGGCCGCCTGGGGCCGTTGCTGCCCCCCGAGCAAGCTCCACGCGACTACAGCCCCAGCGAACAACTCGCCCTCGCGCAGCTCAAGGCCAATGCCCTGGTGGGCACCGGCGACCAGGTTCGATCGCGCTTGCACGATCTGGCCAAACGCCTCCAAGTCGACGAAATCGTTGTCATCACCTGGGCGCACGACGCCCAAGTCCAGCGCCGTTCCTACGAGTTGCTGATGAAATAAATGGGGTCAGATGACATTTTTTCGCCCCGGAATTTCTTTCTCTCAATAATGTCATCTGACCCCAATTTCTAATTTTTGCGAGTGCCCATGTCTCAGTTGTCCATTCCCACCAGCATTGCTGGTTCCTTGCCCAAGCCCGATTGGTTGTCCGAGCCGCGCAAGCTCTGGCCGGAGTGGAAGCTCAGTGGCGAGGCGTTGCGTCAGGCGCAGGCGGATGCCACGGTGGTGTGGGTGCAGGCGCAAGAGCGTGCGGGTCTGAGCACGGTGGGTGACGGCGAGCAGGCGCGTCAGCATTTCGTGCATGGCTTTTTGGAGCAGGTCGAGGGCATTGACTTTGTGAACAAGGTCAAGATGGGCATCCGCAACAACCGCTATGACGCCATGGTCCCGCAGGTGGTGGGGCCGTTGCGCCTCAAGGGGCGTGTGCATCAGATGGAAGCCCGTCTCGCCCGCGCGAGCACGCAGCGCACCCTCAAGTTCACCTTGCCGGGACCCATGACCATTGTGGACACGGTGGCCGACCGCTTCTATGGCGAGGGCGACGAAGGTCGCCGCCGCATGGCCTTTGCCTTTGCCGAGTTGCTCAATCAGGAGGCGCTGGCCTTGCAAGCCGATGGCGTTGACATCATTCAATTCGACGAACCCGCTTTCAATGTCTACATGGAGCAAGCCGCAGACTGGGGCGTGAAAGCCCTGGAGCGCGCCATCGAGGGCCTCACCTGCAAGACAGCGGTTCACATTTGCTATGGCTATGGCATTCAGGCCAACATCGATTGGAAGAACACCCTGGGTCACGAATGGCGTCAATACGAGCGGGTCTTTCCGGCGCTTGCGGCCAGCCGCATTGATCAGGTGAGTCTGGAGTGCATGCACTCGCACGTGCCCATGGACCTCATGGCTTTGCTGGGTGACAAAGAGGTGATGGTGGGGGTGATCGATGTCGCCAGCGATCAGGTTGAAACGGCAGAGGAGGTGGCCAATCTCCTCGTCGAAGCTTCACGCTACGTGAAGCCGCACCGCCTCATTGCCTGCACCAATTGCGGCATGGCGCCCATGGACCGCGCCGTGGCCGAGGCCAAGCTCAAGGCGCTGGTCGCCGGCGCGGCATTGGCCAGTCAGCGTTTGTGAGCCCAGCCCTTGCCATGCGGGGGCTTTAACTGCAACTCGAGCCGCCGCAGCCGTGGATCTGGCTCTTGGGCAATTCGTCGGGGTTGCGCACTTCACCTGTGACTTCGTCGTAAGCCACGCGGCGCAGGTGCAAGGCCAGGGCAGCATCCATGCTTTGTGCATGCTGGGGAAACCAAATGCCCAATTCCTTGGCCATCTCGCGCAGCAAGTCCAGGTCGCTGTGATCGCGGCCACGGCGCAAGCCTTCTTGCATGACTTGCAACACCACGTTGTGCTGTAGCGTATGGCAGTTGCCCGATGAGAACTGGGTGTCGCGCATCCAGCGGTCCTCGGCACCAAAGTGCTCGATGGTGTGCTGCACCATGGCGTCAAAGCAGTCCACCAAGTCCTCATCGTTGGCGGTCTGGGTTTTCACCAGCAGGTCGATGAATTCTTGGTGGGTGTCGTCCATGAAGGCCAGTTCCAGCTCGAGGGCAGCGCCCCATTTGATGTTGGCATTGCGGGGTGGGGATGCGGTGTCAGTCATGGTCAGGCCTTTGGGAAAGAAGTGTGCTGACCCAGAATGTGCAACGGACCCCGAAGGGTCCGTTTGATGCCGGTCAATCCAGACGCATTCAGGTCATCACATGCGCTCAAAAATCGCAGCGATGCCCTGACCACCGCCAATGCACATGGTCACCAATGCATAGCGCCCCTGAATGCGTTGCAACTCGTACAAGGCCTTGATGGTGATGAGCGCGCCTGTTGCGCCAATGGGGTGACCCAGCGAAATGCCCGAGCCGTTGGGGTTGACCTTGGCCGGATCCAGACCCAGCTCCTTGGTCACCGCGCAGGCTTGAGCCGCAAAGGCTTCGTTGGCTTCGATCACGTCGAGGTCTTTCACACTCAGGCCGGTGCGCTTGAGCACGGCTTGGGTGGCAGAGATGGGTCCCACGCCCATGATCTTGGGGTCAAGGCCCGTATGGGCATATCCCACCAGACGACCCAGGGGCTTGGCACCGCGAGCCTGTGCCACCTTGGCTTCCATGAGGACGACCGCCGCTGCCGCATCGTTGATGCCTGAGGCGTTGCCTGCGGTCACCGTGCCGTTTTCCTTGGCAAACACGGGCTTGAGCTTGGCAAAGTCTTCCAGCTTGGCGCCGGTGCGGAAATGCTCGTCGGTGGTGTAGGCCACATCGCCCTTTTTGCTCTTGAGCATGACGGGCACGATCTGGTCTTTGAAGAGGCCAGCCGCCGTGGCTTTTTCGGCGCGGTTGTGGCTTTCAACAGCCAGGGCATCTTGCATCTCGCGGGTGATGCCGTACTTGGCCGCCACGTTTTCTGCCGTCACGCCCATGTGAATGCTGTGGAAGGGGTCGTGCAGGGCACCCACCATCATGTCGACGAGTTTGGCGTCGCCCATGCGTGAGCCCCAGCGCTGGCTGAGGTTGGCGTAGGGACCCCGGCTCATGTTTTCTGCACCACCGCCAATGGCGATGTCGCAGTCACCCAGGGCAATCGCCTGGCTGGCCGACACAATGGCCTGCAAGCCCGAGCCGCACAGGCGGTTGACGTTGAAAGCAGGCGTGCCTTCGGCGCAGCCGCCGTTGAGCGCGGCCACGCGTGAGAGGTACATGTCTTTGGGCTCGGTGTTGACCACATGGCCAAACACCACATGCCCCACTTCCTTGCCGTCGGTATGGGCACGGGCCAAAGCTTCTTTCACCACCAAAGCGGCCAACTCGGTGGGGGGGATGTCTTTGAGGCTGCCACCATAAGTACCAATGGCGGTGCGAACACCACTCACAACAACGACTTCACGCATTTCCTGCTCCTGGGAATTAAAAAAGGGATCCACTCACCATAAGGGAGATTTCTGACGAAGGACTGAATCCATGTTAACGACCGCCCCAGGGGTTGGGCGGCGCGCATGTCCAATGCAAGACATCGCCGGTTTGCGGATGGGGCAGGCTCAGCGAGCACGCATGCAGCAACAAACCATGCTCGGCGGCTTGCCCGTAGAGCGCGTCGCCCAGGATGGGATGACCCAGGTGTGCCAGGTGCACGCGCAGCTGATGTGTGCGCCCACTCAGTGGCTGCAATTCAACACAGGTGGCGGGCGTGCTGGGGTCGTGTCGCACAGCGCGCCACAAGGTGCTGCTGGCCTGGCCGCGCTCATGAGCCTGGGCCACTTTGCGCTTGGGGCGTTGCGCCCAATCAAACCCAATGGGCGCATCGATGCGCTGCCAATCCGCGTCAATGGGCAAGAGGCCCTCAACCCAGGCCAGGTAGCGTTTGCTCACCTGCTGTGACTCAAAGAGGCGCCCCAGCGCACGCGCCGAGGCCAGCCCCAAGGCCATGATCATCAAACCTGATGTGGCCTGATCCAGGCGGTGCACCACCATGGCCGTGGGCTCATGCGCCTGGATGCGGGTGCTCAGGGCATCTTGCTTGTCGGCGCCACGCCCCGGCACGGCCAGAAGGCCTGCGGGCTTGTTGAGCACCAGCGCAAAGTCCAGGCGCTGGACCAGATGGGGGATGACCGAATCGCTCATGCAATCAGGTGCGCGGCAACTTCGGTAGCTGCGGCAGTTGCGCCAGCCAATGCTCGGCAAAGCCAGGCGCGTCGCAGCTCAGGATGTGGCGCTTTGGCATGCTGCGCAACCAGGTGAGTTGTCGCTTGGCCAACTGACGCGTCGCGGCCACGCCGGTGTCGCGCAGGCGTGTGAGTTGTTCGGGCGAGAGACTGTCCTCAGGGTGGTGCAGTTCGTCGAGCACCTGCCAGGCCTGCCGATAGCCCACGCAGCGCATGGCGGGCAAGTCGGCCGTGAGGTCGCCCCTGACCTTGAGTGAGCGCACCTCGTCTAGAAAGCCCTGGTCCAACATGGCCTCAAAACGCTGGGCAATGCGCGCATGCAGCCAGGCCCGGTCCTGAGGCTCGAACGAAAAGAGCGTCACATCGACGGCAGGGGCGCTTGCCGCCCGTTGCCCCCACAGTGCCGACAAGGGCTTGCCGGTCAGGCTCCACACTTCGAGTGCGCGGCCAATGCGTTGGGCGTCGTTGGGCGAGAGGCGTTGCGCGCTCACTGGATCGACCGCCATGAGCTGTGCATGCAGGGCTGGCCAGCCTGACTCGCTGGCGCGTTGTTGCCACAGGGCGCGCACGCTGGGATCGGAGACCGGCAAGTCGTCCAGGCCTTCAAGCAAAGCCTTGAGGTAGAGGAAGGTCCCGCCCACGATCACCGGCCAGCGCCCGCGTGCATGGATGTCGGCCATGCAGGCGAGAGCGGCTTGCGCAAACTGTGCTGCGCTGAAGGCCTCGCAGGGGTCGATGAGGTCAATGAGGTGATGCGGCACCTGCGCTTGCTCGGCAGCGGTGGGTTTGGCTGTGCCGATGTCCATGCCCCGATACACCAGTGCCGAGTCCATGCTGATGATCTCGATGGGCAGGCGCTTGGCCAGGTGCATGGCCGCTGCGGTCTTGCCCGATGCAGTGGGTCCGATCAAAGCCCAGGCCTTGAGGGCGGGCATGGGGGTGGACTCAGAGTCGGCCATGGCGTTGGACCCCAGTCCAGCAAACGATGGCCAATGCGCTGCCCCAAAACGCCAGCCCATTCACCAGCAAATCGATGCTGCCGTCAAAGCGCATCCCCAGCCACTGACCCATGACAAAGGCGGCCACCATCATGGCAAAACCATTGAGAGCCGATGCGGTGCCGGCTTCTCGCGGGAAGGGCGCGATGCTGGCGCTTTGGCCAATCGGCTGGTGGATGCCATGCGCAAAAATCATGATCATGATCGGCACAGCCAGACTCCACCAGGTGGGTGTGAGCAGCGCAGCTCCCGCAACGCCCAGCCAAGCCCCCGTGAAGCTGATGAGCCCCGCCCAGGCCGCTGCGCGGTGCAAGGCCTGCCGCCTGAGCAGCCAGCGGCAAAAAAACGTGCCCGACAAATACGACAGGCTGCTGCACGCCAGCAAGCTGCCGTAGCCCAGCCCAGTGAGCCCCATTTTCTGGATGAACACAAAAGGCGATGTGGCCAGGTAGGTGAACAACACCCCGTAGGCACAACTGCTTTGCAAGGCAAAGGCCTGAAATCCCCGGTGACCCACAATGCCCAGCCATTGGCGAGGCGACAACCAGGGTCCGCTGGTGATGCGCCGCTCAAGGGGCAGCGTTTCTTGCAGGTTCAGCCAGGCATGCAGCCAGGCCAGAAGACCAAAGCAGGCCAGTGCCGCCAGTGCCCATGTCCAGCCCCCCACACTGGCCAGCCAGCCGCCCAGCACGGGGCTGGCCAAGGCAAACACACCCAGCCCCGACAAGCCCTTGGACATGACCTTGGCGCCTTCTTGCGGCGGGTAGAGGTCGCGCACGATGGCACGCGCTGCCATCACCACCGCGCCCATGGCCATGCCTTGCAAGGCGCGGCACACGATGAGCATATGGATATGAATGGACATCACACTCATTGCGCCCGCCAGGCTGTACAGACCCAAACCCCACAGGACCACGGGGCGGCGACCCACGCGGTCGGAGATCGGTCCCCACACGAGTTGCGAAAGGCCAAAGCTCAACAAGAGTGCGGTGAGCGTGAGCTGCAACTGAGCCATGCTGGCTCCAAGTTCACGCCCGATGGCGGGCAGTGAAGCCAGGTACAAATCGGTGGTGATGGGCTGAATGCCCAACAGAATAGAAAGCAGGATCACCACCTGGGACGGCGTCATGACCACTCAGCGTCCCCGCAGGAACAATTGATCGAGCTCCTTGAGCGACACGGCGCGCCAGGTGGGGCGGCCATGGTTGCACTGATCGGACCGTTCGGTGGCTTCCATTTGTCGCAGCAGCGCATTCATCTCCATGAGGCTCAGCTGCCGATTGGCACGCACGGCACTGTGGCACGCGAGGGTGGCCAGCAATTCATTGCGGTGTCGCTCCAGCACGGTGCTGGCTTCGTGCTCGGCCAGCTCAGCGAGCACCGATCGCGCCAAGGCCACGCCATCGGCTTGCGCGAGGCGAGCGGGCACACTGCGAATGGCCATGCGGCTGGCCGACAGCGGGGACAAGTCCAGCCCCAGTTGCGACAGCGTCTCGGCGTGGGTTTCGGCGGTGGCGATTTCTTCTGGCGTGGCAGCAAAGCTCAAGGGCACCAGCAGGGGCTGGGTCTCCAAGGGTTGGGCATCGAGTTGCTGCTTGAGTTGCTCGTAGAGGATGCGCTCGTGGGCGGCATGCATGTCGACCACCACCAGGCCTTGGGCGTTCTCGGCCAGGATGTAGACCCCATGCAGTTGGGCCACCGCATGCCCCAGGGGCATGTCATCGTGCGCAGGCTCCGTTCTGCGCTCGGTGGCGTTGACAGGGGCTCCCATCGCGTTCCCCGTCACCACAGGCTGGACTTGAGCCCCCGTGTGGGGGGTGGTGGCCGCCCAGTTCGGTGCGGCTTGGACATCGTTGAAGGCCAGCGGCTCGGGACGAAAAGCCTGCCACTGGGGATCCGCCCGCAAACCCAGCGTGGATTGCCGAGCCGGCATGCCGCTGGCAAAGCCCGAGGCTTGGAGGGCGGGCCTGGGTTCTGGCGACGACAAGCCCAGGCTGGCCTGTGGCGCATCGGGCGTGGCTGAGCGAGGTGCGGCCAGCGCGGCTTTGAGGGTGGACTGCACAAAGTGGTGCACCAAGCGGCCATCGCGGAAACGCACTTCGATCTTGGTGGGGTGAACATTGACGTCCACCCCCAATGGATCCAGACCCAGGTGCAGCACAAAAACGGGTTGCCGCTGTCCGTGCAGCACGTCTTCGTAAGCGGCACGCACAGCATGCTGGATGACTTTGTCGCGCACAAAGCGGCCATTGACGTACATGAACTGCTGGTCTGCACGCGAGCGCGCCTGGTCGGGCACACCGATGAGGCCTTGCAGGCTCAGCCCCGCTTGCTGGACTTGCACGCTCAGGCTGCCCTCGATGAATTCGCTGCCCAGCACATCGCTGGCTCTGGCCTTGAAGGCCTCAGGACCGCTGTGGGCACGCCACTGCGCGGTGCACTGGCCGTCGTGCCAGACCGCAAAGCCCACCTCTGGGTGCGACAAGGCATGGCGCCTCACCACATCCATGCAATGGGCATATTCGGTGGCTTCTGACTTGAGGAATTTGCGCCGTGCGGGGGTGCTGAAAAACAGCTCGCGCACTTCCACGCTGGTGCCCACGGCACGCGCGAAGGGACGCAACTCGCCGGTGCGGGCTTGCAAGGACCAGGCGTGTTCGTCGGCTGCGGTGCGCGAGGCCAGGGTCAATTCGCTGACCGAGGCCATGGCTGCAAGCGCTTCGCCCCGAAAGCCCAGGGTGCCCACGGCCTCCAGGTCGTGCAGGTTGCCAATCTTGCTGGTGGCGTGACGCTGCAAGGCCAGGGCCAATTGGTCGCGTGGGATGCCGCAGCCATCGTCTTCGACATGAATGAGCCGGATGCCGCCAGACAGCAGCCGGATGACGATTTGGGTGGCCGAGGCATCCAGGGCGTTGTCGAGCAACTCGCGCACCACGGAAGCGGGTCGCTCCACCACTTCACCCGCCGCAATCTGGCTGATGAGTTCGTCGGGCAGGGCGCGAATGGGGGAGGGCATGGCCGTGTTCACGCAATCATTCTAGGTTGAGCCCTGGGTGCAGACTTTGGGGTTGATAATCCCCAGCCATGGAATGGATCATGACCCTCATCGGCTGGATCGTGCACGTTGACCAGCACCTGACCGACTTTGTGATGAACAACGGCGCCTGGGTCTACGCGCTGATTTTTCTGATTGTGTTTGTCGAGACCGGTTTGGTGATCATGCCGTTTTTGCCTGGCGACTCCTTGCTGTTTGTCATCGGGACTTTGGGGGGTCTGGGCTTGATCGATACCCCCAGCGCCATGGCCTTGGTGTGGGTGGCGGCGGTGTTGGGCGATCAGCTCAACTACACGATTGGCCAGACGGTGGGGCAGCGCCTGTTGGCCATGCCGCCCAAACCCTGGTTCAACCGCAAGGCCTACGACCAGGCGCACGACTTTTACTTGCGCCACGGCCCCATCACCATCGTGCTGGCGCGCTTCATGCCGTTCATCCGCACCTTTGCGCCCTTTGTGGCGGGCGTGGCCCACATGTCCAGGCCTTTGTTCGTCCGCTACAACCTGATCGGAGCCACGTTGTGGGTGGTGAGCGTGACCCTCATGGGGCATTTCTTTGGGCAGCTCCCCTGGGTCAAGCGCAACCTGGAATGGATCATCTGGGGGCTGATCGTGGTGCCTGGCCTCATCGCCATGTTGGCGGCCTGGCGCGCTCGCCACAAGGGCTGATTCAAGGCACTCAGGCTTGTCGCTGCTTGGCGCGAGGCGGGTTGCGCTTGAAGTACTGCACGATGCCATTGAGCAATGCCTGCACCAATTCGTTTTGATGGGCTTCACTGTTGAGCAGTCGTTCTTCTTCCGGGTTGCTGATGAATGCGGTCTCGACCAGCACGCTGGGGATGTCAGGTGCCTTGAGCACCGCAAAGCCAGCCTGTTCAACCTGGGGCTTGTGCAAGTTGCCCACTTGCCGGATGTGACGCAGCATGTGGCTGCCCAGCTCCAGGCTGTCGTTGATCTGGGCGGTGGTGCTCATGTCCAGCAAGGCCTGTTTGACCGATTGATCCCGGCTCTGGATGCTGATGCCACCCACCTCGTCGGAGCGGTTTTCCTGCTCGGCCATCCAGCGTGCCGCCGCACTCGAGGCAGCGCCATGGCTCAGGGCAAACACACTCGCACCGCGCGCTTTGGGCGTGAAGAAGGCATCGGCGTGGATGCTGATGAACAAGTCCGCCTTGACCTTGCGCGCTTTGATCACACGTTGATTGAGGGGCACAAAAAAATCGGCATCACGCGTCATGAACACGCGCATGGCAACTTCGCCATCGCGGGTGTTGAGGGTCGTGTCTTCAATGCGGGCTTTGAGTTTCTTGGCGATTTGCAGCACCACATCTTTTTCGCGTGTGCCCCTGGGGCCAAGCGCACCGGGGTCTTCGCCGCCGTGGCCGGGGTCCAGGGCAATGATGACAAAACGATTGCTGGGCGCTCGCGCTGGCTTGGCAGGCTCTGCAGGCTTTTCAACCGGGGGCGCTGGCTTGGTGGCAACGGGTGGTGGGCTGGGTTCGCTGGGTTTGGGGGCGCGTGACGCCCAGTCGCCCAAGCCATCGGTGGGTTTGTCCAGAGAAGAAATCAGCGCAGCCAGCGGGTCGGCGTCTTGCACAGGATAGAGGTCCAGTACCAGCCGATGTTGGAACCGTGCTTGGCCTGCGAGCAAGGGCGCGAGGGTGAAGACCTGCGGCTTGGCCGCTTGCCTGAGGTCCAGCACCAGCCGCACCGTATCGGCATTGAACTGACCCACGCGCACGCCCTGAATGAAAGGGTCATCGGGTTTGACCTGGCTCACCAGATCGCGCAGGGTCGGGTTGAGCACCAGGCCTTGGATGTCCACCGCCAGGCGCGGCGGGTTGTCCACAAAGGTTTGTTCGGTGCGCAGTGCCACGTCCGATTCGATGGTCACGCGCGTGTATTCGGCCGCTGGCCACACGCGCACCGCCACGATGGTGGCACCCCACAGCAATTCCGAACGACCCAGCAGCAACACCAGGCCGCTGGCCTGCAGCAACCGGCGCCGTTGTGTGGCCACCAAGGCGGGTGTGCGTGAACCCTGCGTCATGCCTCCCCCCCTTCTTGCAGGGCCTGCAACCAGGCTTGACCCAAAGGGCTTTGCGCGGTGATGCGAACTTCGCGCTGCTCTGCAGAGACGAAACCAATGTTGACCAGCCAGTCTGCCGAGGCCACCAGCCCCGGCACTTTCTGAGGCCATTCGCACAGTTTGAGACCGGGGCCATCCCACAGCTCGCGAAAGCCCGCGTCGTCCCACTCCTGTGGGTCTTCAAAGCGGTAGCAGTCGAAATGCAGGATCTCGAACCCGCCATGCGCTGCATCGGCCTGATGCGGTTCGAGCACGGCATAGGTGGGGCTTTTGATGGGACCTTGCACCCCCAAGGCTCGCAACAGATGCCGCACCAGGGTGGTCTTGCCCGCCCCCAATTCACCTTGCAAGGCAATCCGGCCCTGATCAAGGTGAGCGACGCGCGAGAGGCGTTGGGCCATGGCCTGGGCATCGGCTTCACCCAGCCATTGGTCGATTCCTACAATCGGACCAGCCAGGGGAGGTGATGTGTCGTGTCGTTGAATGGTCAAAGCCATGAGGTTGAGAGATTGACTCAGTTGCAGTCTTGGGGGAGAACGCTGGGATTCTCCCAAATTGCGGTGGCCTCTGTGGATTTGTCACATGCCGAGGCTGGCCTTTTGGATTGGCTGGCCAAGGGCTTTCACGGCGACATGGCCTACATGGCGCGCCACGGCCTCAAGCGTGCGCGCCCCGCCGAGCTGGTGCCCGGCACGGTGAGCGTGATCACCGCCCGCATGGATTACCTGCCTCGGGATACCCCGCCCGACTGGATGCAGCGCGAGTGGCTGCGCCTGCATGCGCCGGGTCAGGCCGTGGTGTCGGTCTATGCACGGGGGCGCGACTATCACAAGGTCTTGCGTCAGCGATTGCAGTCCCTGGCCGAGAAGATGCAAGCGGCCTGGGGACCTTTGGGTCACCGAGTCTTCACCGACTCTGCCCCTGTGCTGGAGGTGGAACTGGCCACCCAAAGTGGCCTGGGCTGGCGGGGCAAGCATGGCTTGCTGCTCCACCGAGAGGGGGGCTCCATGTGCTTTTTGGGCGAGATCTACATCGACATGGCCTTGCCACCCACACCCGCCGTCTCGGCGCATTGCGGCAGTTGCGAGGCTTGCCAGGTGGCTTGTCCCACGCAAGCCATCGTGGCTGACGGCGTGGTCGATGCCCGGCGTTGCATTTCCTACCTGACCATCGAGCACCCAGGTGACATCCCGGAGGACTTGCGCGCGCCCATGGGGCAGCGCCTCTATGGCTGTGACGACTGCCAGTTGGTCTGTCCCTGGAATTCCTTTGCCAAGCCCTCAGAGGTGGTGGACTTTGATGCGCGCCCGGTGTGGTCGGACATGGACCTGGTGGACCTGTGGGCGTGGAGCGAGGCGGATTTTTTGCGCCACACCCAAGGCAGCGCCATTCGGCGCATTGGTTTTGAACGCTGGCAGCGCAACCTCGCGGTGGTGAGTGGCAATGCCTTGCGCGCCCATCCGCAAGCGCCTTGGCGCGCACGCCTGCTCCAGGCCATGGCCCAGTGCGTCAACGCTTCGCCTCTGGTGCAAAGGCACCTGGCGTGGGCAAGGGCGCAAGCCCCTGCTTAGCGCAACACCAGCACCGGGATGTGGGCGTGGGTGAGCACGTGCTGGGTCTCGCTGCCCAGCAAGAGCTTGGACAAACCCTTGCGGCCATGCGAGGCCATGACGATCAAGTCGCACTTGGATTTCTTGGCGGTCTGAATCAAGGCTTCGGCCACGCTTTGACCTTTGACCACCAGGGTTTTGATGGGCACCTTGACGGCCTGGGCGGCTTTCTCGACGCTGGCGAGCGACTTGTCGGCCTCGAGCTGCCATTGCGCTTCGATCTGGCTCACGGCCTTGGGGTCCAGGGGCATGCTGCCTTCGAAATAGGTTTGCACATAGCGAGGGATCACCCGCACGGCGACCAACTCGGCCTGGCAGGTGCCCGCCAGCGCGATGGCTGACTTGACGGCTTTTTTGGACAAATTGCTGCCGTCGGTGGCGACAAGAATACGTTGGTACATGGTGATTCCCTTCGGTGCGGTGAGGAGGAGGTGCGAATGAGCCCAGCTTAGGCGCCTTCACCAAAGGTAGCTTGATCCAGGTCAACTGACTGTCACTGACCAAGTCCTACCCTTGCACCATGTTGATTTGTGTCACCTCCGAGGACAGCCCAGCCGTTGCTGTGGAGCCGCCGCATCCGCAGGCGTCGTTGCGCCAAGTGCTCGACGACCCCCTGGAGTGGGCAGCCTTCAGTGAACGCGTCTCGCCGGGTTCATCGGCCTTGGGGGGCGAGGCGCCGCAGGACTGGTGGTCTTATGTGAGCGTGGAGGGCATGCATTGCGCCGCCTGTGCCCTCAACGTCGAAGCGGCTTTGCTGGGCGTGCCGGGGGTGCGTCAAGCCGTGGTGGATGCCTCCACCCATCGCGCGCGCGTGTTGTGGCGCGCCAGCGACGTGATGCCCTCGACCTGGTTTGAGGCAGTGCGAAGGGCTGGCTACGAGGCCATCCCCGCCCATGATCCGGTCTCACGGCTGCAACGACAGGCTGAAACCCGCAAGGTGTTGTGGCAGTGGGCGGTGGCTGGCTTTTGCATGATGCAAGTCATGATGTACGCCGCCCCCGAATATGTGGAGGGTGGGGCAGACATTCCCTGGGACAGCCTGCAGCTGCTCCACTGGGCGGGCTGGGTGCTGAGCCTGCCCGTGCTGATTTTTTCCTGTGCGCCCTACTGGAAGAGCGCCTGGCAAGACCTCAAGGCCAGGCGCATGGGCATGGACTTGCCCGTGGCCCTGGGCATGGCCATCACCTTTGGCATCAGCACCCTGGCCACGTTCGAGCCCAAGGGGTGGTGGGGTGCGACGGTGTATTTCGACTCCTTCACCATGTTTGTGTTTTTCCTGCTCACCGGGCGCTGGCTCACGCTGCGCCTGCGTGACCGCACAGCCGGGGCGCTCGATGAGGTGCTCAATCGCTTGCCCGATGTGGTGCAGCGTCAAACCGCGGATGGCCAGTGGCAGACCGTGGGCCTCAAGCAATTGCGCCTGGGCGATGTGGTGAGGGTCAATCCAGGCGAACGCTTTGCTGCCGATGGCGAGTTGCTCGACGACGCCACCTGGGTGGAAGAGGCCTTGCTCACGGGTGAGTCACGCCCCCAAAGGCGCCAGCGCGGGGACACCGTGCTGGCGGGTTCGCACAATGTGTCCGATCGAGTGAGCGTGCGCATCACGCGCCTGGGCGACGACACGCGCCACGCGCAGATTGTGAGGCTGATGCATGACGCATCGATGGACAAACCCCGCATTGCCCAGCTGGCCGATCGCTGGGCCAAGCCGTTTTTATGGGGCGTCATGCTGGCCGCGCTCGCCGCCTTTGCCTATGGTGCCACCCAGGGCATGTCGCATGCGGTGATGGCGGCTGCATCGGTGCTCATCGTGACTTGCCCCTGTGCCTTGTCGCTGGCCACGCCCAGCGCCCTGATTGCGGCGACGGGACGCCTGGCCAAAGAGGGCGTGCTGGTGCGCAAGGTGCAGGTGCTGGATTCGTTGGCGCACATCGACACCGTGGTCTTCGACAAAACGGGCACGCTCACCACGGGCTTGACCCGCCTGGAAACCCTGTGGTCTGCCAAACACCCCGAGGGCTGGCAGGCCAGCCCCCAAGCCCTCAAGACCCTGGACCAGGACACCCTGGACCTCATCGCCATGGTGGGCGCAGCGGCCACCGCGTCGGCTCACCCCGTCTCCCGCGCACTGTGCGAGCTCGCTCAGACGTGCGCTCCGCAAGGCGTGCATGCGGTCTCTGATCGTGTGAGCCAGGTGCGCGAAGTGCCTGGTCTTGGCTTGGTGGCTCAGGTGAAGGGGAATGGGGAGGAGCGCCCGCTTGAACTTCGCATGGGGTCGCTCGCGCATGTGCAAGCCGGCCAGGGCGCGAGCGGACTGCCTGAGGCCGCCAAGGCTGCAACCGTGCAGGTGGCACTGGATGGGCACTGGGTCATGAGCCTGAGCTTTGGCGAGCAACTGCGCCCCGACGCCTTGCAAGCCCTTGAGCGTCTGCGCGACATGGGCTTGGGTCTGCGCCTCTTGTCGGGCGACCGCACCGAGCAGGTCCAGCGCATGGCCAAGGCTCTGGGACTCTCGCCTGAGCAAGCCCTGGGGCACTGCACGCCAGCGGACAAATTGCGTCACCTGCAAGCCTTGCAGGCTCAGGGACATCGTTTGCTGATGGTGGGCGATGGCTTCAATGACATGCCCGTGCTGGCCGGTGCCGATGTGTCCATGGCTTTTGCCAAGGCTGTGGCGTTGGCGCAGGCGCATGCAGATGTGGTGACGCTGGGCGAACAACTCCTGGCCGTGCCGCGGCTCATCGACCTATCGCGCCAGACCATGGTGGTCATCCGTGGCAGTTTGTGGTGGGCTGTGGCCTACAACCTGATGAGCATTCCTCTGGCGGTCATGGGCGGCTTGCCCCCGGCGCTGGCTGGCCTTGGCATGGCGGCGAGTTCATTGTGGGTGGTGGTCAGGGCTTTGCCTTTGAATAAGGCCTCGACAAAACATCGGTTTGTACAGGACACATGACATGGAAATCCTGTTGATGCTCATTCCCTTGTCCGTTGGCCTGGTGTTGATCATTCTTTTAGGCCTGTGGTGGGCCATTCACAGCGGTCAATTCGAGTCGCTCGACAGCGAAGCCGAGCGCATTCTGAAAGACGATTGACTCAAGTCAAGCCGCATGCATCGTTGAGAAAGCAAACTCTCAACGTCACATAGTGAAAGGTCCTACCCATGAGCACAAGCTCGAATGCAACGTACAACGACTGGGTTGTCCGCGCCTTTTCGATCATGACGATCGTCTGGGGTGTGGTTGGCTTCCTGGTTGGTGTTTTCATCGCGGCCCAACTGGCATGGCCCGAACTCAACTTCGGCATCCCCTGGTTGAGCTTTGGCCGCCTGCGCCCCTTGCACACCAACGCAGTGATCTTTGCCTTTGGCGGTTGCGCCCTGTTTGCCAGCAGCTATTACGTGGTGCAACGCACCAGCCAGGTGACCTTGTTTGCGCCGGGCTTGGCGGCATTCACCTTCTGGGGCTGGCAACTGGTGATCCTGCTGGCGGCCATCACCTTGCCTTTGGGCATCACCTCGGGCAAGGAATACGCCGAGCTTGAATGGCCCATTGACATCCTCATCACCTTGGTCTGGGTGTCGTATGCCGTGGTGTTCTTTGGCACTGTGGCCATTCGCAAGGTACGTCACATCTATGTGGGCAACTGGTTTTATGGCGCCTTCATCCTGGCGGTTGCCGTGCTGCATTTGGTCAACAGCGCCGCCGTGCCCGCTGGCTGGCTCAAGTCCTATTCGGTCTATGCCGGTGTGCAAGACGCCATGGTGCAGTGGTGGTACGGTCACAACGCCGTGGGCTTTTTCCTCACCGCAGGTTTTCTGGGCATGATGTATTACTTCATTCCCAAGCAGGCGGGTCGTCCGGTGTATTCCTACCGCCTGTCCATCGTTCACTTCTGGGCCTTGATCTTCACCTACATGTGGGCTGGCCCCCACCATTTGCACTACACCGCCTTGCCCGACTGGACCCAGTCCCTGGGCATGTTGTTCTCGCTGATCCTCTTGGCACCCAGCTGGGGCGGCATGATCAACGGCATCATGACCCTCTCTGGCGCATGGCACAAATTGCGCGATGACCCGGTCTTGCGCTTCCTGATCGTGTCCCTGTCCTTTTATGGCATGTCCACCTTCGAAGGTCCCATGATGTCCATCAAGACGGTCAACGCCTTGTCGCATTACACCGACTGGACGATTGGTCACGTTCACTCTGGCGCATTGGGCTGGGTGGGTTTGATCTCCATGGGCACCATGTACTTCCTCATCCCCAGGCTGTTTGGTCAGAAAACCATGCACTCGGTCAAGGCCATCGAGGTTCACTTCTGGCTCAGCACCATTGGCATCGTGCTCTACATCGCCGCCATGTGGATTGCCGGTGTGATGCAAGGCCTGATGTGGCGCGCCATCAACGAAGACGGCACGCTGACCTACACGTTTGTCGAATCGGTCAAGGCCACCTATCCCTACTATGTGGTGCGTTTCCTGGGTGGGGTGCTGTACCTGGGCGGCATGTTGATCATGGCCTGGAACGTCTTCATGACCGTCCGCAAAGGCGAGCCAGTGGCCAAGGCCATTCCCGCTGTCCTGTCACACGCCTAAAAGAAAGAGGTTCACATCATGTCAACCCAACCCTCCGGTTTCTCCCACGAGAAGATCGAGACCAACAACTTCCTCATGATTGTGCTCATCGTCCTGGTGATCGCAGTCGGTGGTCTGGTGGAGATCGTCCCCCTGTTTTTCCAGACCTCCACCACGCAGCCCATCGATGGGGTCAAGCCCTACACGGCCTTGCAGCTGGCTGGGCGCGACATCTATGTGCGAGAAGGCTGCTACAACTGCCACTCGCAAATGATTCGCCCCTTCAGGGCGGAGACCTTGCGGTATGGACCGTACTCGGTGGCTGGGGAATCGGTTTATGACCATCCCTTCCAGTGGGGCTCCAAGCGCACAGGCCCTGATCTGGCGCGCGTGGGTGGCCGCTACAGCGATGAGTGGCATCGCATCCACCTCAACAACCCCCGCGACCTGGTGCCCGAGTCCAACATGCCCTACTACCCCTGGCTGGACAAGAACAAGGTCGATGCCCAGAGCATGCCCGTACACATGAGCGCCCTACGCAAAGTGGGTGTGCCCTACACCGACGAACAAATCGCCAGTGCAGCCAGCGAAGTGGCAGGCAAGACCGAGATGGAAGCCCTGATCGCCTATTTGCAATCCCTGGGTCTGGCTCGCAAGTGAAGGAATGACCATGGACATCACCACCCTTCGCATCATCACCACCGTTGCCAGTTTTGCGATCTTCATTGGCATCGTGGTGTGGGTGCTCGATCGCAAAAAATCCCGCCGCTTCGAAGAAGCAGCCCAACTCCCATTTCAGGATGATTGATCATGAGTGACTTCATCAACACTTTCTGGGCCAATTACGTGGCCATCCTCACCGGGCTCAGCATCGTGGCCTGTGCGCTTTTGCTGATCTTCACCGGCAAGAAAAAAGTCATTGCCGCGAGCGACAACACCACAGGGCATGTGTGGGACGAGGACCTCAAGGAAATGAACAACCCCTTGCCCATGTGGTGGGTGGGTCTGTTTGTGATCACCATCGTCTTTGCCATCTTGTACCTGTTCCTGTATCCGGGTCTGGGGCAACGTGAAGGATCCCTGAACTGGTCCTCGCGCAACCAGTACGACGCCGAAGTGGCCAAGGCCAATGAAGCCCTCCAGCCCCTTTATGCCCGGTTTGATGCCATGCCAGTCGAGGAGTTGGCCAAGGATGGCAAAGCCAAGGCCATTGGCGAGCGGTTGTTCATGAACAACTGTGCCCAGTGCCATGGCTCAGATGCCAACGGCTCCAAAGGCTTTCCCAACCTCACCGACGGCGATTGGCTCTATGGTGGACAGCCCGAGCAAATCAAGCACACCATCACCAAGGGGCGCAACGGCGTGATGCCGCCCATGGCTCAGGCTGTGGGCAATGCCGATGACGTGCGCAACCTCGCCAACTATGTGCTGAGCCTGTCCAACAGCCCGCATGACAACGTGCGGGCTCAATTGGGCAAGTCCAAATTCGTCTCCTGTGCCGCGTGCCACGGACCCGATGGCAAAGGCATGCAGGCCGTGGGCGCGCCCAACCTGACCGACAAGGTCTGGTTGCATGGCTGGGGTGAGCAGGCCGTGATCAGCATGATCAATGGCGGCAAGAACAACCTCATGCCTGCGCAAGAAGGCCGTTTGACCCCCTCGCAAATCCATGTTCTGACGGCTTACGTCTGGGGCCTCTCCAATCGTTGAAGCCCTGGGGCTTGAAGTGAAACGACCGTGAATCATCCCGCCAAGAAAGTCATCCCCATCCAGGTGAGTGATGACGAACTGGTTTCGTTGTACCAGTCCAGCAAAAAGATCTATCCACGGTCGGTCACTGGCCGCTTCACCAATTGGCGATGGGCCTTTGTCTGGCTTACCCAATTGGTGTTTTATGGGTTGCCCTGGATACAGTGGGGCGAGCGGCAGATGGTGCTGTTTGACCTCGAGGCGCGGCGTTTTTACATCTTTGGCCTGGTCCTGTATCCACAGGACTTCATTTATTTGACGGGGCTGCTGGTCATCAGCGCCCTGTCTTTGTTTTTATTCACGGCGGTGGCCGGTCGGTTGTGGTGTGGCTACGCCTGTCCTCAGACGGTCTACACCGAAATCTTCCTCTGGATCGAGCGCCAGATTGAAGGCGATCGCTCAGCCCGCATGCGCTTGGACGATGACCAGTTCAGCCTCGAAAAACTGGTGAAGAAATGGTACAAGCACCTCGTGTGGCTTGGCTTTTCCATTTGGACTGGCTTTACCTTTGTGGGGTACTTCACCCCCATTCGTGAGCTGGGCATGGAGTTCTTCACCACCCGGATGACCTCATGGGAAGTGTTCTGGGTGCTGTTTTACGGCTTTGCCACCTACGGCAACGCAGGCTTCATGCGCGAGCAGGTCTGCAAGTACATGTGCCCTTATGCGCGCTTCCAAAGCGCGATGTTTGATCAGGACACCCTCATCGTGTCCTACGAAGAAGCCAGGGGCGAGCCCCGTGGCAAGCGAACCAAGGTCGATGCCGCCGCCACCCCGGGCGATTGCATCGATTGCACCTTGTGCGTTCAGGTGTGTCCCACTGGCATCGACATCCGAAACGGCTTGCAATACGAATGCATAGGCTGTGGAGCTTGTGTGGATGTGTGCGACACCGTGATGGACAAAGTCGGTTTGCCCCGAGGCCTGGTGCGCTATGACACCCAGCGTGCGGTGCAAAGCAGGCACCGGGAATCCATCTGGTCCCACATCTTGAGACCCAGGGTGCTGGTTTATTCGGCCATTCTGGGTGTACTGAGTTTGGCCATGGTGGTGTCGCTTGGCTTGCGCAAGCCCATGAAGGTGGACATCGTGCGCGACCGCGCAACCCTTGCGCGCATCACCGAGCACGGCATGTTGCAAAACGTCTATCAACTGCAACTCATGAATGCCAGCGAGGACGCGCACACCTACACCATCTCTGTGCGCGGTCTGGACCAGATCGAGTTGCATAAAAACGCTGAGTTCGAAGTGGGTCCCACCCAGTCGCGCTGGGTGGTGTTGCAAGTCAACATCCCCTACGGTTCCGCTGCATCTGGCTCGCACAAGATCTGGTTTGACATCCAATTGAAGGACGCCGATGTCAAAGTCAGCGAGTCCAGTGTCTTTTTGGTTCCCCGTTGATTCCTCTAGGAGTTTGAGATGAACACACTTGCACCCCTTCACCCGCCCAGCAAACCCTGGTGGCGTCATGGCATGGTGTGGCTGGTGATCAGTGGCCCTCTGGTGGTGATCGTGGCTGGCGTGTTCACCGCTTACATCGCCATCCGTGGCGCCGATGTGGTGGTGACCGAGGCAGGTACAAAGACTCCAGCCATCACAGCTCGCAACCACGCGGCCACACCCGACAAGGATGTGCCGCAACACCAACCCCAAAAGCCCTGATCACAAGGGCCACACACAAGGAGACGGGGACATGAAGCTGCGACTGATGTGGATTTTGTGGCCGGCCTTCCTGGCAGCAGGCCTCATGGAGCTGCTGGTCTTTGGCCTGGTGGACCCGCAAGACATCCAGTGGTTGGGTCAATTTGAAAACGAGGTCTCGCGCAAGACGTTTTATGCGCTGTCCTTTTTTGCTTTTTGGGCGGTGACGGCCACCTCCAGCGCCATGACCTGTCTGCTGGCCAACTCACCGTTCGAAAAGAACCGTTGCACCATGAATCCCGAGGATCGTCCTCATGGGTGCAACAAGAAACCCAACTGAGGCCTTGGCCGTGAATGCGATGTCAATCGACCTGAGCCGTGTGCACGATGCGATGCAAGCCATCGGCATCGAGGATTTGCACATGCCGCTGGTTGACCAAGATGAGGCCATCGTCCACAAATTTGCTGAAGGTGCGGCTCACGGTCTCGAGCTTCATGCCCAGGTAGCTGCCGATTTCCTCGCGCTTCATGCGCAGGATCATCTCGGAGCGGGAAAAGCCGCGCGCGTGCAGGCGCTGGGCAAGGTTGAGCAGGAAAGCGGCAAGGCGCTCCTCGGCGCGCATGCTGCCCAGCAGCAGCATCACGCTGTGTTCGCGAACAATTTCGCGGCTCATGATCTTGTGCACGTGGTGCTGCAAGGCGTTGACCTCACGCGAGAGCTCTTCCATGCGCTCAAAGGGCATGACACAGACCTCGGCATCCTCCAGGGCGATGGCGTCGCAACGATGGACCTGATTGACGATGCCGTCGAGCCCCATGATTTCGCCTGCCATCTGAAAGCCGGTGACCTGATCCAGGCCGCCATCGGTGACCACACTGGTTTTGAAAAAACCCGTGCGAATGGCATAGAGCGAAGTGAAGGGGTCACCAGCGGTGAACAAGGCCTGGCCGCGTTTGATCTTGCGGCGGGTCTGAACGAGTTGGTCGATCTTGGCGACGTCGGTCTCGGTGAGGTCGACGGGCATGCACAGCTCGCGCAAATTGCAGTTGGAGCAGGCGACTTGAATGGCTTGAACTTGCATGTGATGTGGAGTGAACGTGTTCACTCAGTTGCGGTTGAGATCGATCGGTGTGCACGCAAGGCACGCCGACCCAGTTGATGCGACCTGGTCGCTATTTTATGAAGTGATTGAGAGAATTCCATGCTCACGCTGACTCCAGAATTGATCACCCGCCACGATGTCTCGGGGCCACGATACACCTCTTATCCCACGGCGGATCAGTTTCAGACCACATTTGGCCCTACCGAGCAGGCGCAAGCCTTGAGCATGCGCCGCCTGGGCATTGGCTCAGGCCATCAGCCCTTGTCGGTTTATGCGCATTTGCCCTTTTGCCGCTCTCTTTGCTACTACTGCGCCTGCAACAAAATTGTCACAAAGCAGTACGACAAGGCCACGAATTACCTCGACCATCTATTGACGGAGTTGGAACTGACAGTGGACTTACTGGGCAAGCGCGAGTCCGTGGCCCAAGTCCATTTGGGCGGTGGCACACCGACCTACTACCACGATGATGACCTCACTCGCCTCACCCGTGCCTTGCAAGAGGCCTTTGACTGGCAAGAGGAGGGCGAGTTTGCCGTTGAAATCGATCCCCGCACGGTCACTTACAAACGGCTTCATCACCTCAAGCTGCTGGGCTACAACCGCCTGAGTTTTGGCGTGCAGGACCTCGATCCTCTGGTGCAAGAGGCGGTACATCGGGTGCAATCCGTGAGCCAGGTTCGCACCACCCTGGACCATGCGCGTGCCCTGGGCTTTGAGTCCATCAACCTGGACTTGATTTATGGCTTGCCCCATCAAACGCCCGAGCGCTTTGAACAAACCCTGCGCTCGGTGGTGGCGATGCGACCCGATCGGCTGGCCATTTATGGCTATGCCCACTTGCCCTTGCGCTTCAAGCCTCAGCGGCGCATCGACGAAGCGGTCTTGCCCGATGCGCGCAACAAGATTGCCATGCTGGCCTTGGCCAACCACCAGCTTCAGGACGCGGGCTATGTCTACATTGGCATGGATCACTTTGCCTTGCCCAACGACAGCCTGAGCGTGGCCAAGCGCCAGGGTCGGTTGCACCGCAACTTTCAGGGCTACAGCACACAGCCTGATGGCGACCTGGTGGCTTTGGGCGTGTCGGCCATTGGCCGCATGGGACCCAGCTACAGCCAAAACGTCAAGACGCTGGATGCTTATGCGCAGATACTCTCGCAAGGGCAATTGCCGGTGGAGCGGGGTTACCGGCTCACGCGCGAGGACTTGCTGCGCCGCGCCGTGATCATGAGCATCATGTGCCAAGGCAGGGTGGACATGGAGTCCATCGAGTCGGCTCACCTGATTGACTTCAAGCGCCACTTCCACCAGGAACTCAAACGGCTTGGCGAGCTGCAAGAGCAAGGCCTGGTGGTGGTCAAGCCCCGCGAGTTCGAGGTCACCGAGCTGGGCTGGTTTTTCGTTCGTGCGGTGGCCATGGCCTTTGATGCCCACTTGCAGAACAGCCGGGAACGCCAGCATCGGTTTTCTAGAATCCTCTGATGAACAACTCACTCTGGCTGGCTGCGCTGGTCATGGGTTGGGTGGGCTCGCCGCACTGCGTGGCCATGTGTGGTCCGGTGTGCGCCACCCAGTCCAAAGTTTCTGACCAATTGGCCTTCCAACTCGGTCGCATGTCGGGCTATGCGGTGGCGGGCGCTTTGGCGGGTTGGTCCATCCAGACCGTGGGCAGTTGGAGCATCCATGTTCAAAGCCTCAGACCCCTGTGGTCGTTTTTGCATGCTCTCTTTCTGATCATGGGCGTATGGATGCTGATTCGGGGTGATCAACCTGGCTTTTTGGTGCACGCAGCGGCGAAGCTTTGGCGCTGGATGCAGGCGCGGGTTCAGACTCGCCGCGCAGGGGGCAAGGGCATGGGGTCTTTGTTGCTGGGCGCGGTGTGGGTGTTTTGGCCTTGCGGCCTCTTGTATTCGGCACTGACCCTGGCTGCCCTGAGCGGATCGGCTTGGCAAGGGGCACTCACCATGGTGTGTTTTGCCTTGGGCTCGGGTGTGGTGCTGAGTCTTCTGCCGTGGCTGTGGCAACGGCTACAGGCCTGGCGCAACGGTGAGTCTGCTCAGCAAGTCCGACAGTGGGGCATCCGTGCAGCGGGCGGGGTGTTGGCAACGATGTCGGCCTGGGCCTTGTGGCAAGGGCTGGTGATGAACCAGGCTCCGTGGTGCGTCACGCCCCCGTGATCCAGGCCTGGAGGCTCAGCTGGTGAGTCCCTTGACCAGCATGGAAATCGACACAAAGTAAAGCAGCACGGCAAAAGCCCGTTTGAGTTTTTGAACCGGCCAGCGATGCGCCATGGCTGCCCCCCTGGGGGCCATGAAGATGCTGAAAGCACAGATGATCACGACAGCGGGAATCCAGACAAAGCCCACGGCACCCGGCATGGTGGGCAAGCCCCAGCCGCTGATGACATAGCCAACCATGTTGGTGAGGGCAATCGGAAAGCCAATGGCGGCACTCGTGGCGACCGCCGCGTGAATGGGCACACGCTTGGAGAGGAAGGGCACGCTCAGGAATGCGCCACCTGCACCCACCAGCCCCGAGAAAAAGCCGATCACCGTGGCCATGGCCATTTGTCCCAGCGGACCCGGCATGGGTTTTTCACCCACGGGCTTTTTGCTGAAGAACATGTTGGTGGCGGCATAGCCCACGAAGAGCGCAAAGACGATGCTCAGGTAACTGCCCTTGACCAGGCTGAACACGCCCAGGCTGGCAAGCAGGCTGCCCACCACCAGGCCAGGGGCAAAGACCTTGACCACCGACCACATCACCGCGCCCTTTTTGTGGTGGGCGCGCACGCTCGAGAGCGAGGTGAAGATGATGGTGGTCATCGAGGTGGCAATCGCCATCTTGATGGTGAGGCTGGGGTCAACGCCGCGCATGTCCAGCATCAGCGTGAGAAAGGGCACCATGACCATGCCCCCGCCAATGCCCAGCAAGCCGGCCAGAAAACCCGCGCCAATGCCGAGCACGGCCAGTTCAAGAATGAGGGAAAGGGGTAGGTCCATGATGTGTGGGGTGTAGGTGTCTGCAAGAGTCCCGAGCCGTCATCCTGAACGGATGGGTTCAGGTGGGCGAGGGCAGGCGGCCTTTGGGATCATCTGACGCGAGACGTTCACGCCGGGTCGCCGATGTTCCAAGCCCTGGCTCTTACGAGCATTGGTTCAAGGAAATATAAAGCTCGGGAGCTTGCAGACCAGACCATTCTAGGTGAGGCCCCATGGCGCGCGAGGCTAGGGATTTCGAGGGAGGAGATCAGAGCAATCGCCCGTCGTCGGCGAGGGCGTCGTCAAGGCGGGCGAGGATGCGGTCGTAGGCGTTGGTGTCGAACTCGCCCGAGCTCAGATCCAGAGGCATGGCCGCATTGACCTGTTCAAAAGCCAGGTTGACGGCGGCCAGCACGGCGATGCGGTCGCGGGCTTTGATCTTGCCGTTGTCCCGGATGCGGCACATGGCTTCGTCCACCTTGTGCACGGCATCGTTGAGGCGTTGCTCGGCGCCCACGGGGCAGCTCAGGACATAGCCTTGTCCCATGATTTGTACTTCGAGTTGCTTCATGGGGCATCCTTGGCAGTGACTTCTGCGGGCAAGCGCTCGAGCAGGGCGTCGATGCGGTGTCGGGCGGTGCTGAGGCGAGATTTGAGCAAATCGCGCTCTTGCGTGAGCGCGGCCACCTGCTCGGCCAAGAGCGCATTGGTGCGCTTGAGTTCTTGATGCCGCAACAACAAACGCTCGACGCGTTCGATCAAGGGGGCCAACATGGGGTGCTCGCTCATGACACGCATTCTAAAAGCAAGGCGCACATCGGTCTAGAATGATCTTTGTTGGTGCTCGGGGCGTGGTTCACACGCCCCAGTTCAACGGGAAGCAGAGGCAATGGCCCTTACTGGAGTCCATTGTTAGCCTGCGCTGCCCCCGCAACGGTCAAGCGAACGGTTCTCACGAGCCCGCTTCATCGAACACAGCCACTGGAGGCCTTGAACAAGCCCCTGGGAAGGCCGATGAAGTTGCTTTCGCCAGCCCGGATACCGGCCAACACGGTGGTTGTCTGCCTTGGCGGACAGCTGTGTCGCCCATGCACTGTCGGGGAAGGCGGTGAGGGCAATGTTTGTTGGGTTTCCCCATGAAAAAACTTCCTTTCAAGGCACATTGGCTTGCCGCTGTCATGGTCGGGGTGTGTTCGCACGCCTTGGCTGAACCTGTCACTGCTTTGCCTGCCGTAGTGGTTACCGCGCAGCGCACCCCCGAAAGTGCCCTAGCCACTACTTCCGATGTGGTGGTACTTGAGCGTCGGGATATTGAGGCCTCATCGGCCACCAACCTCATTGAGTTACTGGGCACATTGCCTGGCATCCAGTCAGCTGCTGGGTCCAATGGCGGCGATAACAACATCTACATCCGCGGCTCTGAATCCCGGATGACCATGTTGCTCATCGATGGTGTGCGAGTGGATTCACAGGAGGGAGCCATTCGCATCGGAGGTGGCGCGCCTTGGGAAATGATCCCTCTGGAACAGATCGATCGCATCGAGGTGCTCAAAGGTCCAGCCAGCACGGTCTATGGCGCCGATGCCATGGGTGGTGTGGTGCAAGTCTTTACCCGCAGAGCTGTGGAAGGAGGCATGGGATTTGTCAATGCAGCCATGGGCAGTCAAGGCTTCAAGCAAGGCACGGTAGGTGCTGGTCTCAAGAGCGGACCCATTGACTGGTTCATCACCGCTGCGGGCCAGTTCACCAATGGATACGATCCTCAGCCTAGGACCTCGCACACGCCTGCCAACCTGGGTGGACGTGACCAGTCATTGAGTGTGAACGCAGGCATAGATTTAACCCCGCAGTCACGCGTGGAGTGGACGCACATGAGTCAGGAGCTCCACAACCAGTATTTGCGTTGGGGAGGTGGTAACAACTACAACTCGCAAAAAAATCTCATCACTGATGGCTTGAGATTGACCACCTCTCTGAACCCCAAGTTCAAGCTGAAGTTGAGTGCATCAGAGTCCCTGGTCAAGGTGTTGGATGACTATCCCAACCAGTACGACACCAAATCTACTCAAGTCTCGGCCATGCTGGTGTACGGCAGCGAATGGGGCGATTGGCTTTACAACTTGGATCGTCGAGCCGACGCATTTGACCAGCTGGTCAACGGTAACTTTGACCCCAACTTTCGTGCAGATCGCTCCATCCTGGGGCAGTCATTGGGTTGGAATTTTCAAAGCGGCCTGCAAGCCGTGACAGCCAGACTACGTTCAGATCGCGATTCATTGTTTGGGACCACACCTACAGCTTCTTTTGCTTATGCATTGGGCGGACTCCAGGGCTGGAGGGCTTCGGCTTCACTAGCCACCAGCTATCGGGCACCAACCTTAGAGCAGCTCTACAGCAATTACGGCGATGTGAAACTCAAACCCGAAAAAGGTCGCCACCAGGAGGCATCGCTGCGGTATGTGGATAAGGGTAACGAATCTAAGCTCACTGCCTATCGCAACCTTTATGAGGATTTGATCTCCTCCAATCAGTTCCTCACGACCTGTGGCGCTGCCATGTTTTGCTACTACAACGTCAACCGTGCTGAGGTCAAAGGCCTCACTTTCAGTCAGACCTATCGCCTGCAGCGGTGGCAGTTTGCGGCTTCTATGGATGCCTTGTCAGCCAAAGACCTGAGCACAGGCAAGCAACTCAACATGCGAGCGCCCCGTGCTGCCTCCCTCAAAACCGATTACATCATCACAGACTGGATGTGGTCGGCCACGTTGCGCGCGGTGGACAAGCGCTACTCCTATGCCAACGAAGTCAACCCGCTTGCAGGATATTCGACTGTGGACTTACAGGTCAGCAAAACCTTTGATGGGAAAACCCGCGCTTGGTTCAAATTGCTCAATGCCACGGATCACCCTTACGATGTGGTCAACGACTATCGAGCTCCGGGCAGGACCTGGATGCTGGGTCTGAGTCACTCTTACTAATGCCCATGCTCCCCCGCCGCATCATTTGCCTCACCGAAGAAACCACCGAGTGGATATACCGCCTGGGGCAATCCGATCGCATCGTGGGGGTGTCGGGCTACACGGTGAGGCCGCCGCAGGCGCGTCACGAAAAGCCCCGCGTGAGTGCTTTCTTGAGCGCCAAGATCGACAAGATCCTCGCGCTCGAGCCCGACTGCGTCTTTGGCTTTTCCGACCTGCAAGCTGACATCGCCTCGGCGCTCATCAAGGCCGGGGTTCAGGTCACCATCTTCAATCAGCGCAGCGTGAACGACATTGTGGCCATGCTGCATCAGGTCGCAGCCTGGGTGGGCGAGACCGAGCAAGCCCAGCAGCTCATTGATGAATGGCTCGCCCAGTTGCAGGACTTCAAACGCATGGCCAGCCAGTGGCCACGCCGACCTCGGGTTTACTTTGAGGAATGGGACGAGCCGCCCATGAGCGCCATACGCTGGGTCTCCGAGCTCATCGAGTGGGCTGGGGGCGATGACATCTTCCCCGAGCTGGCCTCGCAAGCCATGGGCAAGGACCGCATTGTTCGCGACCCCGATGAAGTCATTCGACGCAACCCCGACATCATTTTGGGTTCGTGGTGTGGCAAGAAATTTCGCCCCGATCGCGTGGCGGCGCGTCCGGGCTGGTCAGAGATTGCGGCGGTGCGGCATCAACAGGTGTTCGAGATCAAATCGGCTGACATCCTTCAACCCGGTCCCGCAGCCCTCACCGACGGCGTGCGTCAAATCCATGCGCGTTTGTCGGATTGGGCCAAGGCGCAAGCCACGCGCAACCCCCGCACATGAAGTGCGCGCGCCTCATGCGCCATGCGCGCGCGGTGACCCGGCTGTGTGTGTTCAGCCTGGGGCTCATGTCGTTGTCGGTGCAAGCACAGGCACCGCTGCGCGTGGTGAGCCTCTTGCCCTCCACAACGGAGCTGGTCTGTGAGTTGGGTGCCTGTGACCGGCTGGTGGCGGTGGATCAGCACACCAACCACCCCCAGTCGGTGAACAAGCTGCCCAGGGTGGGCGCCATGGGCGCGTGGTCCATTGAAGCCCTGGTGCGGGCTCGCCCCGACCTGGTGCTCATCTCGCGTGACCCTCAGCTGGCCGAGCGCCTCAAGCAATTGGGTTTGGCGCATCGCGTGGTCGATCCGCGCAACCTCGATGAGGTGCGCAGCTCCTTCGAGGAGGTGGCTCAGGCCTTGGGTCTGGGTGTCGCGCCAGGGCAGCGCCTGTGGCAAGACCTTCAGTCGCAATTGCAAAGCCAGCGTGCTGCCATGCCCGCATCGACCCAAGGGCAGCGTGTGCATGTGGAGCTGGACTCGGCAGGCTATGTGGCCGGGCCTTCTTCTTACCTGGGGGAATTGATTCAGGCCTTGGGCATGCGCACCGCGATCACCCTGCAAAGCCCTGCTTACCCCCACCTCAGCCCCGAGTGGGTGGTGCGCGAACAGCCTGACTGGATCTTGCTGTTGTTCACACCCACCACGCCCTTGAGCCAACGCCCCGGATGGTCTCAACTCTCGGCGGTCAAGGCGCACCAGGTGTGCCAGTTCAAGCCCAGCGAGGTCGATGTGCTGGTGCGACCAGGTCCGCGTCTGGTGCAGGCGGCGCGTTTGCTGCGCCAATGCATGGAGGGTCGTGCCCGTGAACGCTAAGGCGCATCAGCCCCTTGCACGCGCAGCGGCGAACTGGCCTGTACGCCTCTTCTTGCTGGTCTTGGCGGTGCTGGGCATGGGCTCGGTGCTCATGGGTTTGCTCTGGGGGTCGCAAGGCTGGGAGCCTTGGTGGCAGGGCGAAGCGGCACAGAGTCTGCTGGCCTTGCGCTGGCCGCGCGCGCTGGGCGCCTGGCTGGCTGGCGCAGCCTTGGCTCTGGCCGGCCTTCAGGCGCAAACCCTGTTTCGCAATCCGCTGGCCGATCCCTATTTGTTGGGCAGTGCCACGGGCGCAGGTCTGGGCGTGGCCGTGGTCCTGTGGCTCAGTCAGTCGGTCTGGGTGCTGGCGGGGGCTTGGTCGCCGGTCATGGGGGGCTTCATGGGCGCGTGGCTGGCCCTGGGCTTGGTGTTGATCCTGGTTCGCGGTCAAGTGCAGGGCGGGGCACTCATCATGGCGGGCATGGTGGTGTCGGTGTTGCTGGGGGCGACCTTGGCCTTGCTGCTGCGCAATCATCCGCAACTCATGCCGGCCATGCAAGGTTTCATGCTCGGTCAAACGCTGTTCCTCGATCCCGCCGCGGTCCATCAACTGGCCTGGGTCTTGTTGCTCTGCGGGCTGCTGTCTTGGTGGTGGGGACCGGCGCTGGATGCCATGTCACTGGGCGACGATGTGGCGCTCAGCCTGGGCGTGCAGGTGGGGCGGATGAGGGCTTTGCATTTGGCGTTGCTCAGCGCCCTCACGGCCACTGCGGTGGCTCATTTGGGTCTGGTGGCGTTTGTGGGATGGGTGGCACCACACCTGGTCGCACGCTGGTTGCCCCGCGCCATGCGCTGGCGCATGCTGGGTGCAGTGCTCGCGGGTGGTCTGGTCTTGTCGGCTGCCGACGGCCTGGCGCGCACCGTGGTCGCGCCTCAGGAATGGCCTGTGGGTTTGATCACGGCCTGGCTGGGGGGTGCGTGGATGTTGTGGCAGATGCGCAGTCAAGGACGCGGCGACCTTGGGGAGCGGTCATGACCCAGCCCTTGTTCCAAGGCCAGGGCGTGACCCTGCAACGCGGTGAGCGAACCGTCCTGAGTGACCTGGACTTTGAGTTGCCCCGGCATCGTTGGACCTGTGTGGTGGGTCCCAATGGCGTGGGCAAATCGACCCTGCTGCGCGCCCTGGCGGGCCTGTTGCCCGTGCGCGGTCGCCTGAGTTTCGAGGGGGACACCCGCTTTGTGACGGACCCGGCCTGGCGGGCCACGCGCATGGCGTGGCTGGGGCAGGCTGCTCAGGAGGACGCAGGCTGGCGCGTGGGTGAATTGGCGCTCATGGGGCGCTACCCGCACGGCTCGGCCTGGCACCTGAGCAGCGCACACGACGAGGAGGTGGTGAACCAGGTCTTGCAGGGGCTGGATTTGCTGGACCTCCAATCGCGTCGCCTCGATAGCCTCTCGGCCGGGCAGCGCCAGCGGGCCAGAATGGCCAGGCTCTTGTGCACCCAGGCGCCGACCTTGTTGCTGGACGAACCGGTCACGCACCTGGATCCGCCCCACCAGGCCGATTGGTTGGCGTGGGCCAAACAGTGGGTGGCACAAGGCGGCCACCTGGTCACCGTCTTGCATGAACTGCCTCTGGCTTTGCAAGCCGATCACCTGGTGGTGCTGCACCAGGGGCGCTGCCTGCATCAAGGTGCACCAGCCGAGCTGGCCACCCGAGAGGCGGTGGCGCAGGCCTTTGACGGGCGCATCGAATGGGTCAATCACAAGGGGCAGTGGCTCAGCGCCTGGCGCAGTTGAGTGCGGCTCAGGGGTTGGCGCTTGGGTAAACTGATTTGATGAACACCAGCGCCTCCAGCCTACACGGTCTGCCCCTGCCGCCTCACGATGCCCACCAGGACCTGCGCGATGCCCTGCGTGATCTGTGCCGCCGCTACGACGGCGCTTACTGGCAGTCCATCGATGAAGCCAGGGGCTACCCCGAGGCCTTTGTCAATGAGCTCACCCAGGCGGGCTGGATGTCTGCCCTCATCCCCAGCGAATACGGGGGCTCGGGTCTGGGCTTGGCCGAGGCCTCGGTGATCATGGAAGAGATCAACTTCAGTGGGGGCAACGCCGGCGCCTTGCATGGCCAGATGTACAACATGGGCACGTTGCTGCGCCATGGCTCAGACCAGCAAAAGGCGTTGTACCTGCCCAAGATTGCCAGCGGCGAATGGCGCTTGCAGTCCATGGCCGTGACCGAACCCACCACCGGCACCGACACCACCCAGCTCAAAACCACAGCGGTGCGCAAAGGCGACCGCTATGTGGTCAACGGCCAAAAGGTGTGGATCTCGCGCATCCAGCATTCCGACTGGATGATCCTGCTCGCGCGCACCACGCCCGTGGATCAGGTGAGCAAGAAAAGCGAAGGCTTGTCCATCTTCATGGTGGATTTGCATCAGGCACTGGGTCAGGGCATGACGGTGCGCCCCATTCGCAACATGGTCAACCATGAAACCAACGAGGTGTTTTTTGATCAGCTTGAAATCCCCGCCGAGAACCTGATCGGCGAAGAGGGCAAAGGCTTCAAGTACATCCTCGATGGCCTCAATGCCGAACGCACCCTGATTGCTGCCGAATGCATTGGGGACGCCTACTGGTTTTTGGACAAAGCCAGGCGCTACGCCAACGACAGGCGGGTGTTCAATCGGCCCATTGGGCAAAACCAGGGCATTCAATTCCCCATGGCCGAGGCCTTCATCGAGACCGAAGCGGCCAACCTCATGCGCTTCAAGGCCTGTGCGCTCTTTGATGCCAAGGCGGCTTGCGGTGCCGAGGCCAACATGGCCAAGTACCTGTGCGCCAAAGCCTCCTGGGAGGCGGCCAACATGTGCTTGCAGACCCATGGCGGTTTTGGATTTGCCGCCGAGTACGATGTCGAGAGAAAGTTTCGCGAAACACGGCTCTACCAGGTGGCGCCGATTTCAACCAACCTCATCCTGTCCTATGTGGGCGAACACCTTCTGGGTTTGCCCCGTTCTTTCTGAAGCGGGAGTGCCCCATGCCCTCACTTGAACTCGATCCCCATTTCCACAGCCGCGAGCCTGCGCTTTACGGGCCTTTCTCGGCGGGGGATGCGTTTTACGAAGCGCTCATGAAAGCCCACCAGGGCTTGAGCCACGAGCAAAGCGACCTGTTCAACGCCAAGCTGATCCTGTTGCTGGCCAACCATGTGGGCGATGTCCAGGTGCTCGAGCAAGCCATTGCCTTGGCCAGAGAAGACCTCTGAGGCGACTTGCGCTGGCGCGGCGCATCAGGGAATGCCCCTCTGGAATCTGCAAGCGGCATTGAGTCCAATGGGGCACTGATTCATTGAGGAGAAGCACTGTGAGCCTAAAGCCCATTCCCCGTCGTCAACTGTTGCAAACCGGTTCAGCGCTCGCCGCTGGCCTGGCTTTCCCGGCTTTGTCTTTGGCTCAGGCTTTCCCGGTGCGCCCCATCAAGCTCATTTGCCCCTGGCCGGCTGCGGGCTCCAGCGATCTGGTCATGCGCTCGCTGGCTGAGAGCGCCAGCAAAGTCCTGGGGCAACAGGTCATCATTGAAAACAAGCCGGGTGCCAGTGGCATGCTTGGCCCCAATGAGTTGCTCAAGGCTGCACCCGATGGGTACACCCTGTCGCAAATCACCATTGGTGTGGCGCGCTTGCCCCACATGCAGAAGATGCAGTTTGATCCGCTGAGCGACTTCACCTACATCGCCTGCCTCACGGGCTACACCTTTGGCATCGTGGTCAAGGCCGATTCGCCCTTCAAGACCATCAAGGACCTGGTGGACTACGCCAAGGCCAACCCCGGCAAGTTCAACTACGGTTCAACGGGCGTGGGCACCACGCCCCACCTGGCCATCGAAGAGTTCGCCTTCAAGGCGGGCATTCAGATCACGCACGTGCCCTTCAAGGGCAGCTCAGACGGCTTGCAGGCTTTGCTGGGGGGCCACATTCAAGCCCACAGCGACGCCACGGGTTGGGCGCCCCATGTCGATTCAGGTGCGATGCGCCTCTTGGCCACCTATGGCAGCAAACGCACCAAGCGCTGGCCCAAGGTGCCCACGCTCAACGAGCTGGGCTATGACACGGTGTCGGATTCGCCGTTTGGCATTGGCGGACCCAAGGACATGGACCCCAAAGTGGTTCGCAAGCTGCACGACGGCTTCAAGAAGACCCTCTCGGACCCTGCTTTTTTGGCGACCCTGGACAAGTACGACCAGCCCGTCATCTACATGGACACAGAGGCCTACACCCAGTTCATCCTGGCGAGCTATGTCAAGGAAAAACGGGTCATCGAGAAGCTAGGGCTGGCCAAAAAAGCCTGAGCCTCGCCGCGCACGCACTCAGGCGGTTTTTTCCTTGAAGCCGCATTCGGCGCGCACCAGGCAGCGCCCACAGTCGGGCGATCGGGCGGTGCAGATGTAGCGCCCGTGCAGGATCAGCCAGTGGTGGGCATGCAGCAAAAAGGTTTTGGGGATGCAGGCCAGCCAGGCGTGTTCCACCTCCAGCGGGGTGCGCCCAGGCGCAAAGCCCGTGCGGTTGCCCAGCCGGAAAATGTGCGTGTCCACAGCCAGGGTGGTTTCCCCAAATGCGACGTTGAGCACCACGTTGGCGGTCTTGCGACCCACCCCAGGCAAGCGTTCGAGTTGTTCGCGCAAGCGCGGCACCTGGCCCTCGTGTTCGCGCACCAGGATCTCGCAGGTTTGCAGCAAATGCCTGGCCTTGCTGCGGTAGAGGCCAATGGTGCGGATGTACTCACACAGGCGCGCCTCGCCCAGAGCCAGGATGGCCTGGGGAGTATTGGCCACCGGGAAGAGGCGACGTGTGGCTTTGTTCACGCTCACATCGGTGGCCTGGGCGCTGAGCAGCACGGCCGCGAGCAGCTCAAAGACGCTGGTGTATTCCAACTCGGTTTGCGGATGTGGGTTGGCCGCTTGGAGCCGTTCGAAAAACGTGTGGATGCGCTGGGCTTTGTTCATGGCGGAAAGTGTAGGGCAGGGCGCTACCATAATGCGCATTCACCTTCACCCCATGGACGAGGCCTCAATGACCATCCCCTTTGCCGATCGACTGCAATCGGTTGAAACCTCCGCGATTCGTGAATTGTTCAAGCTGTTGGGCAAGCCCGGCATCATCAGCTTTGCGGGGGGCTTTCCCGACAGCGCCATGTTCGATGTGGAGGGCATTCGTCTGGCCAGCGAGGCGGCCTTGCGCGAGCAGCCTGGTGCTGCCTTGCAATATGGCGCAACCGAAGGCCACACGCCCCTGCGCGAGGCCTTGGCGGGCCTCATGGCCACCAAAGGCGTGAAGGGTCTGCGCGCCGAAGACCTCATCGTCACCACCGGTTCACAGCAAGCCTTGGATTTGCTGGGCAAGACCTTGATGCAAGCCGGTGACACCGTGCTGGTCGAGTCGCCCACCTTTTTGGCCACGATCCAGTGCTTTCGGCTCTATGGCCCCACCGTCAAGGGTGTGCCGGTGGATGCGCACGGCGTGGATGTGCAAGCCCTTGAGGCCGCCATCGTGGCGCATCGCCCCAAGGCCATCTACCTCATTCCCACCTTTGGCAATCCGTCGGGCGCCATGATGAGCTTGGCGCGCCGCCGCCGGGTGTTGGAGCTGGCCGTGGCGCACCAGGTGATGGTGATCGAGGACGACCCCTATGGCGACTTGTATTTTGGTGAGGCACCGCCCCCGTCCCTGCTGGCTTTGAGCGAGCAGGTGCCCGGCAGCCGCGACTGGCTGGTGCATTGCGGCAGCCTGAGCAAAGTCCTCAGCCCCGGCTTGCGCATTGGCTGGATGATTGCCCCGCCCGAGTTGCTGGCCAAAGCCACCATGTGCAAGCAATTCAGCGACGCCCACACCTCGACCTTTTCGCAAGTCACGGCCACGCATTACCTGCATTCGGGCCGCATGGCGCCCACCCTGGACAAGGTGAGGCAGGTCTATGCGCAACGCGCCACGGCTTTGTGCCAGGGTTTGAAGCAGCACCTGGGTGAGGCCATCCGCTTCGATGCGCCGCAGGGCGGCATGTTCGTGTGGGCCAAACTCACCGGGGCGCAGGGCGCGCCGCGATCCGGGGCTGTTTTTGCCAAGCAGGCCATCGCGCATCAGGTGGCTTTTGTGCCGGGTGCGCCCTTTTTTGCCGACCACCCCGATGAAGCCAGCCTGCGCTTGAGCTTTGCCACCGCCAACGAGGCCTTGATCGCCCAGGGCTGCGAGCGATTGGGCCAAGCCCTGCGGGCGGGTTGAGCCCTGCTCCCCATTCCCCAGGCTGCTGAGCCTGGGGGCATGCTTTAAGCGCTCACCGCCTCCAGGGGCAGGCAGCTGCAAAACAGGTTGCGGTCGCCATAGACGTTATCCACCCGACCCACCGGTGGCCAGTACTTGGTGTTGACGGGGTTGTGGGTGCTGGCTGCAGCCACATCGCGCCCATAGGGGTGAGGCCATTCAGAGGTCAACACGCTGGAGGCGCAGTGGGGTGCGTTCTTGAGCGGGTTGTGATCCGCAGGCCAGACCCCGGACTCGACCTGGCGGATCTCATCGCGGATCGCCACCATGGCGTCAATGAAGCGGTCCAGTTCGTCCAGGCTTTCGCTTTCCGTGGGCTCGACCATCAGGGTGTTGGCCACGGGGAAAGACAAGGTGGGCGCATGAAAGCCGTAGTCCATCAGGCGTTTGGCCACGTCCTCGGCCAGGATGCCGCAGCTGTCCTTGAAGTGACGCAAATCCAGGATGCATTCATGCGCCACATGCCCCTTGTCGCTGGCATACAGCGTGGGGTAGTGCGCGGCCAGGCGCTTGCTGATGTAGTTGGCGCTGAGGATGGCCACCTCGGTGGCTTGCGTGAGGCCACGCGCACCCATCATGCGGATGTACATCCAGCTGATGGGCAGCACCGCCGCGTTGCCCAGGGGCGCAGCAGAGACAGCGCCCACGCCACCCGCAGAACCAGCAGACCCGCCACACAAGGCGCCAGCGGCTTGGGCGCTGGCGTGATGGGGCAAAAAGGGCACGAGGTCTTGCACCACGCACACCGGACCCACGCCGGGGCCACCGCCGCCGTGCGGGATGCAAAAGGTTTTGTGCAGGTTGAGGTGGCTCACGTCACCGCCGAATTCACCGGGTGCTGCCAGACCCACCAGGGCATTCATGTTGGCGCCATCGACGTACACGCGCCCACCGTGCTGGTGCACGCAATCACACAGGTCTTTGACGGCTGTTTCGAACACGCCATGGGTGCTGGGATAAGTGATCATCACGCAGGCCAGGTTGGCGCTGTGCTGCTCGCACTTGGCCTTGAGGTCGGCCATGTCCACATTGCCGTGCTCGTCGCATTTGGTGACCACCACCTGCATGCCCACCATTTGCGCGCTGGCCGGGTTGGTGCCATGCGCGCTCGATGGGATGAGGCAAATGTTGCGATGCGCCTCGCCCCGTGAGCGGTGATAGGCCGCAATGGCCAGCAAGCCCGCATATTCACCCTGGCTGCCCGCATTGGGTTGCAGGCTGATGCCGGCATAGCCCGTGGCCTGACACAGCCACTGGCGCAGTTGCGCGTCGAGCTGGGCATAGCCCTGAAGCTGGTCGGCCGGCGCATAGGGGTGGACTTGCGCGAACTCGGGCCAGGTGATGGGGATCATCTCGCTGGTGGCATTGAGCTTCATGGTGCAAGAGCCCAGCGGGATCATGCTGCGGTCCAGGGCAAGGTCCTTGTCAGAGAGGCTGCGGATGTAGCGCAGCATGCTGGTTTCGCTGTGGTGGCGGTTGAACACCGGATGGGTGAGGAAGGCGCTTTGGCGCTGCAAGTTGCCGGGGATCAGCGGCTGGAGCTGCTGTTGCACATCGTCGAGCCGGGGCAGCGAGGACGGATTTGAGGCAAAGAGCGACCACAGGCGCACCAGGTCGTCACGCACAGTGGTTTCGTCCAGCGTCATGCTGACCCAGCCCGCGCGCTCACCCACGTGGCGGCGCAAGTTGATCTGGGCGGCATGGGCTTTGCGGTGGACTTCGTCGGCTTTGGCCGTGCTGCCCAAGTCCAGGGTGAGGGTGTCGAATGCGTTGGGATTGACGCGCTTGAAACCCATGGCTTGCAGCCCCTGTGCCAGCATGGCGGTGAGGTGGGCCACGCGCTGGGCCATGCGCTTGAGGCCTGCAGGACCGTGGTAGACCGCGTACATGCTGGCCACCACGGCGGGCAAGACTTGTGCGGTGCAAATGTTGCTGGTGGCTTTTTCACGGCGAATGTGTTGCTCGCGGGTTTGCAGGGCGAGGCGGTAGGCCGGTTGACCATGCACATCCACGCTCACACCGACCAGTCGGCCTGGCAGGCTGCGTTTGAACTCATCGCGGCAGGCCATGTAGGCGGCGTGGGGACCGCCCGCGCCCATGGGCATGCCCAGACGCTGCGAGGTGCCCACCACGATGTCGGCGCCCATTTCGCCGGGGGGTTTGAGCAAGGTGAGGGCGAGCAAATCGGCCGCAAAAATCACCAACCCGCCCTTGGCTTTGTAGTCCTGCACCCATTGACGCCAATCGCGGATGTCGCCGTGGTCAGCAGGGTATTGCAGCAACACGGCAAAGCTGTCTTCGCTCAGGGCATCCTGGCCGTTGACCAGGCGCACCTCGATGCCCAGGGGGGCTGCGCGGGTCTGGATCACCTCCAGAGTTTGCGGCAGCACCTGGTGGTCCACATGAAAGACGGTGGACTTGGACTTGCCGCTGCGCATGGCCAGCGTCATGGCCTCGGCGGCGGCGGTGGCTTCGTCAAGCATGGACGCATTGGCGATGTCCATGCCCGTGAGGTCACAGACCATGGTTTGGAAGTTGACCAGCGCCTCCATGCGGCCTTGACTGATTTCAGCCTGGTAAGGCGTGTAGGCCGTGTACCAGGCGGGGTTTTCAAGGATGTTGCGCAGGATCACGCCGGGTGTGTGGGTGCCGTGATAGCCCTGGCCGATGAAGCTCTTGTAGATCTTGTTGCGGCTGGCAATGGCTTTGAGCTCTGCAAGCGCCTGGGCTTCGCCAAGCGGCTCTGGCAAGTCCATGCCCTGCGTGCGTGCGATGCTGCGCGGCACGATGGCCTCGATCAAAGCCTGGCGCGAGGCCACACCGATTTCGCGCAACATGTGTTGCTCTTCGGCCGGACTCACGCCAATGTGGCGGGCGACGAATTCACCAGGGTTTTCCAGTTCGTGCAAAGTGCTCATGCGGGCCTCGTGAGGATGAAGGGCTTAGGCGGTGAATTGCTCGTAGGCGCTCAGGTCGAGCAGGGCATTGACCTGATCGGGCTGACTGAGTTTGACCTTGAAGAACCAGCCCTGACCCAGCGGATCGGAGTTCGCCAGCGACGGATCGGCGCGCAAGGCTTCGTTGACTTCGGTGATGTCACCGCTCACCGGCATGTAGACATCGGCAGCGGCCTTGACCGACTCGACCACCCCGGCCACTGCCTTTTGCTCCAGGTGCTGACCCACCTCGGGCAGTTCGACAAACACCACATCCCCCAAGGCATCTTGGGCGTGGTGGGTGATGCCGACCGTGGCGATGTCGCCCTCGATGGTGAGCCATTCATGGTCTTCGGTGTACTTGGTGCTCATGGTGTTTCCTTGAAAAAAATGGGGTCAGGTTAAAAATGGGGTCAGGTTCAATGCCCACGGAAATAGCGGGTGGGGTGAAAGGGCATGGGGCGAACTTCCATGGGGATGGCCTTGCCGCGCACCATGGCCTGCACGCGGGTGCCCACGGCAGCATGGGAGGGCAGCACATGGCCCATGGCGATGGGGGCGTCGACACTGGGGCCAAGCAAGCCGCTGGTGACCTCACCAATGCGCCGGCCTTGTGGGTCTTGCAACTCGGTGTGCTCGCGAACAGGCACGCGCTCGAGCGCCACCAGACCAACACGTTGCTGCCTCAGGGGCACGCTGCCATCGAGTTGACCCAGCACGGTCTGCGCGCCGGCAAAGCCCCCCGCGCGTGCGCCACCGGTGCGCCGCACCTTTTGAATGGCCCAGCTCAGGCCTGCTTCAACGGGGGTGGTCTTGGTGTCGATGTCATTGCCATAGAGGCATAGCCCAGCTTCCAGGCGCAAGGAGTTGCGCGCACCCAAACCAATGGGCTTGACCTCGGGTTGCGCCAGCAAGGCGCGGGCAAAGTCTTGCGCGGTCTGGGCTGGCAAAGCAATTTCAAATCCGTCCTCGCCGGTGTAGCCGCTGCGGGTGACATAGACCGCTTGGCCTTGCCATTGGGTGGCCAGGCCGGTCATGAAGACCAAGGCCTCAACGCCGGGCAGCACGCGCTGCAAGGCGGTCACGGCTTGTGGTCCTTGCAGGGCGAGCAGGGCGCGGTCAAATTGCACGTCGATGTGGCAGTCCATGCCCGCTTGGTGGGTCAGTCTGGACTGCAGGTGCGCCAGGTCACTGTGCTTGCAAGCGCCGTTGACGATCACCATCAAGTCATCCCCCCGGTTGACGAACATCAGGTCGTCGAGGATGCCGCCCTCGTCGTTGAGCAAGAGCCCATAGCGTTGCTTGTGCAAGCCAAGCCCCATGACATCCACCGGCATGAGCTGCTCAAAAGCCTGGGCGGCGTGTGAGCCCACCAGGCGCAGCTGCCCCATGTGGGAGACATCAAACAAGCCTGCCGCCGTGCGGGTGTGGTGGTGTTCGGCCATGAGGCCGCTGGGGTATTGCACCGGCATGTGATAGCCCGCAAAGGGGACCATGCGCGCACCGAGTTCGAGGTGCAAGTCGTGCAGTGGGGTGGTCAACAAAGAAGCGGTGTCAGCGGACATGTGCGCTCGCAAGCAAAGGCGTTACACCGCAGCACATGCTGTGGCGTGGCCCTCGCTGTCCGCTTTACCTGAGCGATTCGCCGGGGACTGCCGTTGCGACAGGCCTGCGGGTTGCGCCTTCGGTGGGTGCCGTTGCTTGTGGCGCGGCACCTCTCTCCAGAGAGGAAACGTTTGTTGCCAAACGCTGGTCAGTCCTTTTGCCTGAGCGTTCAGTGAAACACGGCCCCGTGTGCCACTTGCGCCTTCGGCGGTTGGGTGAGGGTTCACCCAACACTCTCCTGACCGTGGGCATTCTAGGTGCAAAAAACCCAAGGGCAACGCAAAGGCTGCCCGCGCTCACATGCCCGCGTAATTGGGGCCTTCGCCACCTTGGGGGGTGACCCAGACAATGTTTTGAGACGGGTCCTTGATGTCGCAGGTTTTGCAGTGCACGCAGTTTTGTGCGTTGATCTGCAAACGCTCGCCGCCGCCCTCATTGGGCACAAATTCGTACACACCAGCAGGGCAATAACGACTTTCGGGTCCAGCATAGGTGCTCAGATTGAGCGCGACGGGCACCGAGGCATCCTTGAGGGTGAGGTGAGCGGGCTGGTTCTCTTCGTGATTGGTGTTGCTGATGAACACGCTAGAGAGCCGGTCAAAGGTGATCTGGCCATCGGGTTTGGGGTACTCGATCTTGGGGCTTTGGGCAGCGGGGCGCAGCTTGGTGTGATCTTTGACGTGGTTGTGGATCGTCCACGGAGGTGACTTCACCCCCACCTTGGGCAAGAACCAGTGCTCGACCCCCGTCATGAGTTTGCCCAGCGTGGGGCTCTTCTTGAACCAGTTTTTGAAGTTGCGATAGGTCCAGAGTTCTTCATGCAGCCAGCTGGACTTGAAGCCCGTTTCAAAGGCAGTGAGCTCATCGCTTTGACGGCCGGCCAGCACCGCCTCGGCAGCGGCCTGGGCGCACAGCATGCCGCTTTTGATGGCGGCGTGGCTGCCCTTGATGCGGGCAGCGTTGAGAAAGCCTGCATCGCAGCCGATCAGTGCGCCGCCGGGAAACACGGTTTTGGGCAAGGCCTGGGGCGTGCCGTTGTTGAGCGCGCGCGCGCCATAACCCAGGCGCTTGCCGCCTTCGATGTGGGGGCGGATGCTGGGGTGAGTTTTCCAGCGCTGCATTTCCTCGAAGGGGGACAGCCAGGGGTTGGCGTAATCCAGCCCCACCACAAAGCCCAGGGTGACTTTGTTGCCTTCGAGGTGGTAGAGGAAACCGCCGCCAAAGGTGTCGTCGTTCATGGGCCAACCGGCGGTGTGCACCACCAGGCCTGGTTTGGCTTGTGAGGCGGGGATTTCCCACAACTCCTTGATGCCGATGGCAAAGGTTTGGGCGTCCTTGCCCTGATCGAGCGCGAATTTGGCAATGAGCTGTTTGCCCAGATGACCCCGCGCGCCTTCAGCGAACAAGGTGTATTTGCCGTGCAGTTCCATGCCGATCTGGAAGGCCTCGGTGGGCTCGCCGTCTTTGCCAATGCCCAGGTTGCCCGTGGCCACGCCCTTGACCGCACCGTCATCGGTGTAGAGCACTTCGGCGGCGGTGAAGCCCGGAAAAATTTCCACGCCCAGGGCTTCGGCTTGCTCGGCCAGCCATTTGGTCACCGCGCCCAAGCTCACCACATAGCAGCCTTCGTTGTGAAAGTTGCGAGGCAAGAGCCAATCGGGGGTGCGGGTGGTGCCGGTCTCGGTGAGGAGAAGCACATCGTCGCCGGTGACGGGTTGATGCAAAGGCGCTCCGCGTTCTTTCCAGTCGGGAAAAAGCTCGGTGATGGCGCGGGGATCCATGACGGCGCCCGAGAGGATGTGCGCACCCGGCTCAGAGCCTTTTTCGAGGACCACCACCGACACATCCTGACCTTTTTCGGCGGCGATCTGTTTGAGGTGAATGGCCGCAGACAGACCGGCTGGGCCGGCGCCGACGATCACCACGTCGTACTCCATGCTTTCGCGGGGACCAAATTGAGAGAGGATGGCTTCGGGCGTCATGGTTGTGAATTCCAAATTGATGAAGGCCATTTTAGGCAGACTGTTCGACGACATAATCGCAGCACCCTCAGCATTGGAAATGGGAGATCTTCATGGCCTATTCGATTGATTTGTCTGGGCGCGTTGCCTTGATCACGGGTGCGTCCAGCGGTTTGGGCACTCAATTTGCAAAAACCCTGGCTCGCGCAGGGGCTGCTGTGGTGCTGGCCAGCCGCCGCACCGACCGGTTGGAAGACCTGCGCGTTGAAATCGAAGCCGAAGGCGGAGACGCCCATGTGGTCCAGATGGATGTCACCCGCATCGACAGCATTCGCTCGGCGGTCGCCCGTGCAGAGACCGAGGTGGGGCACATCGACATCCTCATCAACAACTCCGGCGTGAGCACCACCCAGCGGGTGCAGGAGGTGCAAGAGGCCGACTTTGACTTTGTGTTTGACACCAACGTCAAGGGCGCATTTTTTGTCGCGCAGGAGGTGGGCAAGCGCATGCTGGCGCGCGCCAAAGGCCAGGCGCCTGGCACCTACGCGGGCGGGCGCATCATCAACATCGCCTCCATGGCCGGTTTGCGCAACTTGCCCCAGATCAGCGTCTACAGCATGAGCAAAGCCGCTGTGATCCACATGACCAAGGCCATGGCCATCGAGTGGGGGCGCTACGGCATCAATGTGAATGCCATTTGTCCGGGCTACATCGACACCGAAATCAATCACCACCACTGGCAGACCGAGCAGGGGCAAAAACTCATCCAGATGCTGCCCAGAAAACGCGTTGGCCAGCCCAGCGACCTCGATGCGGTGCTGATCATGCTCGCGAGCAACGAAAGCGGCTTCATCAATGGTGCAGCCATTGCCGCAGACGATGGGTTTGGCCTATGAGGTATGCACTGCCCGAACACAAGAAGCAGGTCTTCGAGACCGTCATGCCCATTCGCTGGGGCGACATGGATGCCATGGGCCATGTGAACAACACGGTGTATTTCAGGTATTTGGAAACCGCCCGCATCGACTGGTTCACTTCGTTGGGGGTGGCTCCCGATCCCAAGGGCCAAGGCCCGGTCATCGTGAATGCCTTTTGTAATTTCCACCGTCAACTGGAATATCCGGGCGACATCCGTGTCACGGTGTATGCCAGCGACCCGGCTCGCACCACCTTTGAAACCTGGGTCACCATCGAGCGACTGGACCAGCCGGGCGAGGTGTATGCATCGGGCGGTGCCACCACCATTTGGGTGGACTTTCCCCGGCAAAAGGCCGTTGATTTGCCTGGCTGGTTAAGAGACCTGGTGACGCTGGTTGACCGCTGACCACTGATGCTGGTGCTGCTGCAGCCAGTCGCGCGCGAGTTGTGAGTCCCCCACGCGCATGGGGTGAAAGTCACGCTTGAGGTACTGGGCAACCGGGCCTGCGCAGCGCCACACCAGACCATGGCGACCGAGGAAGAACTCAAACCCATCGCGCCAGGTGCGCCAAGAAAACAGAGTCTTGTCGTGCCAAAGGTTGTTGAGGGTCTGGCGGGTCACGTCCAGGGTGAACAAGACGGTGACATAGGCAAACCAGCGCAGGCGCCCACTGTGGCTGCCACCCAGGATCTGATAGAGGTCATGGGCAATGCACTTGTGTTCGCTTTCCTCGCTGGCATGCCAACGCCACAGCGTTTTGACCTGGGGCTGGGCATGGAGGAACCAGTCGCCAGGGGCATCCTGGATGGCCAGGATTTGTTCCCCCAAAACGGCGGTGTAGTGCTCGTAGGCGGCGGTCACAGCCAGCTCACGCAAGGCCTTGCCTCGTTCTGAGGAATTCGCCGAGAGCTTGCGAGCGATCTCGATGCGGCGCTGGATGCGATTTTGCAAATGGTTGACCAGGCCCTGCTCGGTCAGGATCTGGTTGAAGCGTGCATGCAAATGGCGGTGCGTGGCCTCTTGACCGACAAAGCCTTTGATCTCTTTGCGAAGGGCGTCGTGCTCGGGCGTTGAAGGCAACAAAGCCAAGCCCTTTTGCACCGCATCGATGAAGAACTGCTCACCCATGGGAAAGCTCATGGACAAGGCGTTGGCAAACGCGGTGCGAAAAGCGCTGCCGCCATTCCAGTGGCGATCAAAGGGTTGATTGAGGTCCACCAGCAAACGCCTCACCACCAGCATGTGGGTGTCTGTGGTGGGGGTGGTCTGGTCAAAGGTCGTGGTGGTCATTTGGATTTGGGTACTCTGCCCATCAGGTAGAACTCGGGGTTGGGCATCATGCCACTGAAACTGGCCATGCGATTGGAGAGGCCAAAAAAGGCCGTGATGGCTGCAATGTCCCAGATGTCTTCGTCATCGAAGCCGTGGGCATGCAGCGCGGTGAAGTCGGCCTCGTCCACCTCGTGGCTGCGCAGGCACACCTTCATGGCAAAGTCGAGCATGGCACGTTGCCTTGGGCTGATGTCGGCCTTGCGGTAGTTGGTGGCGACTTGGTCGGCCACCAGGGGCTTTTTCTCATAGATGCGCAACAAGGCGCCGTGGGCCACCACACAGTAGAGGCATTCGTTGGCGGCGCTGGTGGTGGTGACGATCATTTCCCGATCGCCCTTGGTGAGCTTGCTGCTGCGCCCCACGGTCTCGGGCATCATGAGGGCGTCGTGATAGGCAAAGAACGCGCGCCACTCGGCAGGGCGGCGCGCCAAAGCCAGAAATACATTGGGGACAAAGCCCGCCTTGTCCTGGACCTCCAGGATTTTTTGGCGCAAGTCGTCCGGTAAGTCGTTGAGTTCAGCCAGTGGGTATCGCGTGCTCATGGGGGGTCTCCGTGGCGCAAGTGTAGTGCGAGTGCAAAGCCCCCTCACTTCTATGAAAGAATCTCAACCTGACCGTGCGCTACCGCACACGCAACGCATTGCCCTTGAGGAGTAAACCCGTGAACAAAGTCTTTCCTTCCGCCGCTGAGGCGCTCAAAGACATCGTGGCCGATGGCCAGCTGATGGCGGTGGGCGGATTTGGCCTTTGCGGCATCCCCGAAGCACTGATTGATGCCCTGCGCGACAGCGGGGTGAAAAACCTGAGCGTCATTTCCAACAACGCAGGTGTCGATGGCTTTGGCCTGGGCAAGTTGCTCGAGACCCGCCAGATCAAGAAGATGATTGCTTCCTACGTGGGCGAGAACAAGGAGTTTGAGCGCCAGTACCTGGCGGGCGAACTCGAGCTGGAGTTCACCCCCCAAGGCACCCTGGCCGAAAAACTGCGGGCCGGTGGTGCAGGCATCCCGGCGTTTTTCACCAAGACCGGTGTGGGCACCGTGGTCGCCGAAGGCAAGGAATTGCGCGAATTCCATGGCGAGACCTATGTGATGGAGCATGCCCTGGTTCCCGATGTGGCGCTCATCAAGGCCGATGTGGCCGACCGCAGCGGCAACCTGCGCTTTAACTACACGGCGCGCAACTTCAATCCGGCCGCGGCCACCGCAGGCAAGATTTGCGTGGTGGAAGTCGAGCGCGTTGTGGCCATTGGCGAACTGGCCCCCGACGACGTTCACCTGCCCGGCATTTATGTGCACCGCATCGTGCACAACCCCACGCCGGAAAAGCGCATTGAAAAGCGCACCGTCCGCGACCGCAAAGTTTAAGGAGAACGACATGCCCTGGACTCAAGACCAAATGGCCGCCAAGGCCGCGTCCGAATTGCAAGACGGCTTTTACGTCAACCTCGGGATCGGCATTCCCACCCTGGTGGCCAACCATGTGCCCGATCACCTCGAGGTCTGGCTGCAAAGCGAAAACGGCATGCTGGGCATTGGCCCTTTCCCCTACGAAGACGAAGTCGATGCCGACCTCATCAACGCGGGCAAGCAGACCGTGACCACCATCAAAGGCTCGTCGATTTTTAGCTCTGACCAATCTTTCGCCATGATCCGTGGCGGCAAGATCAACCTGTCCATCCTGGGCGCGATGCAAGTCACCGACCAGGGCGACCTGGCCAACTGGATGATCCCCGGCAAGATGGTCAAAGGCATGGGCGGTGCCATGGACCTGGTGGCCGGTGTCAAGCGCGTGATCGTGCTCATGGAACACGTGGCCAAGAAAAAAGACGGCAGCGAAGACCTCAAGATCCTGCCCCAGTGCACCTTGCCCCTGACGGGCAAAGGCGTGGTGGACCGTGTGATCACCGACCTGGGCGTGATGGACGTGACGCCGCAAGGCCTCAAGGTGGTGGAACTGGCCGAGGGCGTGACCCGCGAGTTCATTCAATCCAAAACGGGTGTGAAGCTCATCTTTTAAAGCCTCGGTGATCTGATGCCTCGTCATGCATGAGGTCTCAGAAACCACAAAGCCTCCGTAAGGAGGCTTTTTTCTTGGAGCGGGCGATGGGAATCGAACCCACGTTATCAGCTTGGGAAGCTGAAGTCCTACCATTGAACGACGCCCGCGTTACCAAAAATTCTAATCGAGCCAGGCACCCCCCTATACTCATCCGCACTCAAAGGCCCGACCATGAACTCACCCCTGCCGCTCTCTGGCGTGACCGTTGTCTCTTTGGAGCATGCCATTGCCGCCCCATTCTGTTCGCGCCAGCTGGCCGACATGGGGGCGCGGGTCATCAAGATTGAACGTCCCCAGGTGGGCGACTTTGCCCGCCACTATGACGACCGCGTCAAGGGCGAGGCCTCTCATTTCGTCTGGACCAACCGCTCCAAGGAAAGCCTGACGCTGGACCTCAAGCACCCCGAGGGGCGCCGCATCCTCGATCAACTCATTGCCAAGGCCGATGTGCTGTTGCAAAACCTCGCTCCCGGTGCGGCGGCGCGCATGGGCTTGTCGCATGCGCAGTTGCAGGCCACATGCCCACGCCTCATCGTGTGTGACATCTCGGGCTATGGGGCAGATGGCCCTTACCGAGACCGCAAGGCATACGACTTGCTCATCCAGAGCGAGGCGGGGTTTTTGTCGGTCACCGGCACGCCCGAGACCCCGAGCAAGGCGGGTTGCTCCATTGCCGACATCGCTGCGGGCATGTATGCCTATTCCAGCATCCTCAATGCCTTGCTGCTGCGCCACACCACGGGCAAGGGCAGCAGCATCGATGTGTCCATGCTGGAGTCGCTCACCGAATGGATGAGCTTCCCGCTGTATTACGCCTACGAAGGGGCACCAGCACCCACGCGCAGCGGGGCCTCGCACGCCACGATTTACCCCTACGGACCGTTCACTGTGGGCGGGGGGCGGCAGGTGATGCTGGGTCTGCAAAACGAACGCGAGTGGGCGGTGTTTTGCGAGCAGGTCCTGCGCGATCCAGGCCTCGCGCACGACGAGCGCTTTGCCAGCAACAGCCAGCGGCACAGCCACCGAGAAGCCCTCAAGCAGCTCATTGAGTCGGTGTTCGAGCCTTTGAGCGTGGAGGAGGTGGTGCAGCGCCTGGACGAGGCGGGCATTGCCAATGCCCACATCAACGACATGCACGATGTGTGGGCGCATCCGCAGCTTCAGGCGCGGTCCCGTTGGGTGGAGGTGGGTTCACCGGGTGGGCGCATCCCGGCGCTCAAGCCGCCAGGTCAGCATTCGGGTTTTGAAGCCCGCATGGACGATGTGCCTGTGCTGGGGGCGCACACCGAGTCCATCCTGGCTGAGCTGGGCTACGACGAAGCAACTGTGGCTCGCCTGCGCAGCGAGGGCTGCATTTAAGCCAGTGGCTTACTGGCTCACTGGCTCACAAACGCGCGTTCGATCACGTAGTCGCCCGGCGTGGTGGTGTTGCCCTCTTTGAAGCCGCGCGATTCAGCCACTTCACGCAGGCTGGCGAGCATGGCGGGGCTGCCGCAAATCATGATGCGATCGGTTTGGGGATTGAGGTCGGGCAAACCAAAGCGGCGGTTCAACTCGCCCGATGCAATGTGATCGGGGATGCGGCCTTGGGTCTCAAACGCCTCGCGGGTGACGGTGGGGAAGTAATGCAGTTGTTGGCTCACCAGTTCGCCCAGGAATTCGTGCTGGGGCAGTTCGTGGGTGATGTAGTCGCGATAGGCCAGCTCGTTGACTTGCCGCACGCCATGCACCAGCACCACGTGTTCGAATTTTTCGTAGGTTTCGGGGTCACGGATGATGCTCAAAAAAGGAGCCAGCCCTGTGCCTGTGCCAAACAGGTAGAGGTTTTTGGCGGGCAACAGGTAGTCGATGAGCAAAGTGCCCGTGGGCTTGCGTCCCACGATGACCGAGTCGCCCACCTCGATGTGTTGCAGGCGCGAGGTGAGGGGGCCGTCTTGCACCTTGATGCTGAGGAACTCCAGGTGCTCCTCGTAGTTGGGGCTGACGATGGAATAGGCGCGAAGCAGGGGCTTGCCATTGACTTCCAGGCCAATCATGGTGAAGTGACCATTGGAAAAGCGCAAGGCGGTGTCGCGGGTGGTGGTGAAGCTAAAGAGGCGATCGGTCCAATGGTGAACCGACAACACTGTTTCGGAATGGGGATGACTCATGGATGAAATTGTAAGAGGGCGATGGCCCGTCTTTCGCTGACCTGAGTCAAGCCGTCAGGATCGCGGTCTGAGCCCCATGAGGAAGGCAATCGCCCAGGACACAAACCAGACCGTCCAAAAGGCAAACACCACATCGCTCAGGAAGTGGTCGCCCTGAACGATGCGGGCCAAACCAACCACACTGCCGGTGAGCACGCCCGCCACCAGCCAGCGGCGGCGGCGTGTGATGAAGTACACCGAGACGACGAAAAATCCCATGGCCGCATGGCCGCTCACAAACGAGCAATTGCCTTCACAGGCTTGTGCGGGTTGCAAGGCCGGCGAGTAGGTCTGGGGACCACCAAACTCTTGAACCTGATGTGGCCTGGCTCGCCCCCAGTGTTCCTTGAAGCCGGAGTTGACCGCCAACCCAGGACCGAGGAGCATGGCGATGAGCAGATAAGCCGCCCGATTGCGCAAGGGACCGCGCAAGGCCGTCATCAACCATTGGGGGAAAAATAGAATCGTCAACAAACCACCGAGAATGACCCAGTGAATTTGGCCAAACACGTCATAAAGACGCACTGCCCAAGCATCTTTCTTGAGATGAAAACCCAGGGTGGGGTCATAAAACCAGTTCGACACCGTCAAATCCAGGCCCGGCCAGATGGCAAACACCAGCAGGCTCAGGGCAAACAAGGCAAGTGAGATGACGGTTCTCATCAACGAATTATAGGAATGCAGCTTGAACGCGCCCACCAAGACAGCACACAAACCCCTTTGGCGCATGGTGGCCATGGTCCTCATCAGCCTGGCCTTTGTGGGCTGGTGCGTGTGGCACCTGGACTGGTCCACGCTGTGGCAATCGGGCGCGCGGCTGGGGGCAGGGCAGTGGCTGGTGCTCAGCCTGGGTTTGTGGGCGACCTACGGCATTCGCGCATGGCGGCTTCAACAGGAGTTTGAAGGCCGGGTGGCCTTGTCCCTGGGGGCTTGGCTGCGCATCAGTCTCATTCACAACACCCTGGTGAATTGGTTGCCCTTTCGGGCGGGGGAGGCTGCCTTCCCGGTGATGCTCAAGCGGGAGGCGCAAGTCCCTTTGAGCGATTCACTCAGCAGTCTTTTTTGGCTGCGCTTTCAAGATGCTGTGGTGCTGGTGGGCCTGTCCTTGCTGTTTTGGCCGGGCTGGTCGTCCACGCAGCGCTGGGTCTGGGGCGCAGGCGTGTTGATCGGGGTCTGGGCGTTGCCGCATGTGCTGCGGTGGGCTCAGGCCAAAAGCCAAGGGCTGGCTGCGTCGGCCACATCGGCGCCGCGCTGGGTGGCCTGGCGGCAAGCCTTGCTGAGCGAACACCGCCACTCGCTGCGCATCTGGGGGCTGACCTTGCTCAACTGGATGCTCAAGCTGGCCGTGCAATGCGTCTTGTTGTCTTGGCTCTTGGACGGCAACTGGACCACCGCCTGGCTGGGTGCGGTTGGGGCCGAGTGGGCGGTGTTTTTGCCTTTGCAAGGCTGGGCAGGCCTGGGCACTTACGAGGCCGGGGCGGCCACCGCCATGCGCTTTGAGGGCTTGGACTGGACCCTGGGCTTGCAATTGGCCCTGGTGATGCACGCCTGGGTGTTGCTCAACGCCACGCTCGCGGGCGCGTTGGCCGGATTGGTTACAGTGCGGTCTTCGCTGCGAAACGATTCCAGCGCCTCCTGAGATCCAATGCGTCTGTCATGACCCAGCCCAACGCCTCACTCACCCCCCAAGCCACTGTTGTGCCCACAGGTTCGCCCGCCCACCCGCCTTGCCCTGCGCACCGCTTGTCGCTGGTCGTGCCCCTCTACAACGAACAGGACAACGTCGCGCCGCTGCTGCAGCGGGTGCATGAGGTCTTGGGGTCTTATCCCCACCCCTGGGAAATCATCCTGGTCGATGACGGTAGCCGTGATGGCACGCCCCAGGCCTTGCAGGCTGCCCAGCGCCAATGGGGTCGCCATGTTCGAGTGCTGGAGCTGGCCACGAATTTCAAGCAGACCGCCGCCATGCAAGCGGGCATTGATGCAGCCAGGGGCTCGGTCATCGCCACGCTGGATGGCGATTTGCAAAACGACCCGATTGACATCCCCCGCATGGTGGCTCGCTTGCTCAACGAGGACCTGGACCTGGTGGCCGGCTGGCGCAAAAACCGCCAAGACGGCTGGCTGCTGCGCAAGTTGCCCTCCTGGATCGCCAATCGGCTCATTGCGCGTGCCACCGGCGTGAACTTCAAGGACTATGGATGCAGCCTCAAGGTCTTCAGGGCGGACTGTCTGCGGCAGGTGCGCCTTTACGGCGAGATGCACCGGTTCATTCCCGCCTGGTTGGCCACGGTCACTTCCCCTTCGCGCATGGCGCAAGAGGTGGTGGAGCACCATGCCCGCATCCACGGGCAATCCAAATACGGCATCTCGCGCACGCTCAGGGTGGTGCTGGATTTGCTCTTCGTGTACTACTACATGCGCTTTCGCGCGCGGCCTGGACATTTTTTTGGTGGCATGGGCTTGTTCATCGGTGCCTTGGGCGGCGCGGTGCTGGCCTACCTCCTGGGTCTGAAATTCTTCCTGGGCGAAAACATCGGGGGTCGCCCCTTGCTGCTGGTGGGTTTTTTCCTGGTCATTGCGGGTGTGCAACTGGTCACCACCGGTGTGGTGGCCGAGGTGCTCACCCGCATCTTTTTCGAGTCAGGCCACTCCCGTCCCTATCGCACCCGCTTGAGCGAGCAAGCCTTGGCCATGCCCGATGACCAGGGCTGGCAGCAAGGCCAGGCATGAACGCTGGGCTAGACGCCACGCGCCTGGACCGGCGCGAAGTCGTGGCCTTGGTGGTCATGCTCGCGGCGCTCTCGCTCATGCGCTGGCAAGTGGGCAGCCAGTTGCCTTTGTCTGAAGACGAGGCTTACTACACCGCCTGGAGCCTCACGCCCGATTGGGGCTACTGGACCAAACCCCCCATGATTGCCTGGGCCATTGGCCTGTGCCGAGAACTGTTTGGACCCACGCTGGAAGCGGTGAGGGTGGTGCCAGCCTTGGCGTTCTTCCTCTGCGGTGTCACGCTGTTTCGCCTGGTGCTGGACCTGGGCGGCAGCAGCCTGCAGGCGTGGGTCAGCACGGTGTTGTGGATGACCACGCCGCTGGTGAGTTTTTATGGCCTCATCGCCACCACCGACAGCATGCTCATGCTGTTTTGGCTGCTGGCCATGCGTTCGGCCTGGCAGGCCTTGCAAGGCCGCAGCGCCCATTGGATCTGGACCGGACTGTGGGTGGGTCTTGGCCTGCTCTCCAAATATTCCATGGTGCTGTTTGGTGTGGGCGTGGTGGCAGCCTTGCTGCACCCCGCGTGGCGTTGGCACTGGCGCAGCCCCTGGTTGTATGCGGGTGGGGTTGTGGCCAGCCTGGTCTTTGCGCCCAACCTGTGGTGGAACTTCACCCAGGGTGCGCCCACCTTGCACCACACTGCACAAATCTCAGGCGGTGGCATTGGCTATGGTCTGCGCTGGATGAGTCTGCTGGAGTTCTGGCTGGCGCAGTGGGCAGTCACAGGTTTGGTGGCGCTGGTGGTCTGTGGGCTGTGGCTCAAGTCCAAGCCCTGGCGGTCCGACGCGGCGGGCAACGCTCATGCGGCCTTGTGGGTCGTGCATGCCGCCTGGCCCATGCTCTTGGTCATCAGCATCCAGGCCTTGTTCACCCGCGCTCACGCCAATTGGGCTGCCCCCGCGCTCATCAGCGTGCTGCTGGGTGCCGCCTGGTGGATGGTGCAGGGGCGTCACGTGAGATGGTTTCAGCTGGCGCTGGCCTTGCATGTGCTCTTCATGGCGGCGCTCTATGGCTATGACTTGTATGCCAAGCCCCTGAACATTCGACCCTCGGTCTTCAGCGATCCGTTTTGGACCTTGCGCAGCTGGCCTGATCTCAACCGCGCAGTGATCAACGCCTGGTGGACCCAGGCCTCGGATGTGCAAAGGGCCGATTGGCGCATCGCATCCGAAGACCGTGGCATCGTCGCGCAGGTGCAAGCCACCCTCAATCTGCCAGCAGGTCAAGCCCTGGGCTGGCAACTGGCGGATGCGCCCGACAACCATTTCGAACAGCGCTTCCCCATTCGATCGGGCACGCCATCGCAGCAGGTCTTGCTCATCACCCGCATGCCCGAGGCCACCGTGCTCCAGCGCTTTCCCCAGGCTCAGCATGCCCAGCACGTGATCATTCGCCGCATTCCGGATGCGCCTGTGGACGTGCAGTTCTGGTGGCTCAAGCCCTGACGGGTGTGGGCGGGTCTACTTCGCTTTGGGGTCATCGCCCCCCCCCGATAGAATTCACACGCCCTTGACGCACAGGGCTTCTCTTGAGCCCGCCTCAGTCACACCACGCTGTCTTCGTCATCCCACCTCGAGTCTTGCCGCATGAACCCTTTGTCCCCCACTGCCGTGGATGCCTCCCAAGCCCTTGAGCTGGCGGTGGTGGTGCCCACCTTCAACGAGCGCGCCAACGTCGACGAGTTGGTTCGCCGGCTCAGTGAGGTCTTGCAAGGCCTGGCCTGGGAAGTGATTTTTGTGGACGACGATTCACCGGATGGCACGGCTGATCATGTGCGTGAGCTGGCTCGCGTGAATCCACGCGTGCGCGTGGTGCACCGCATTCAGCGCCGGGGCCTGTCCTCGGCTTGCATCGAAGGCATGATGTCCACCGCCGCGCCGTTTCTGGCTGTGATGGATGCCGACTTGCAGCACGATGAGCGCATCCTGCCCCAGATGTTGCAGGCCTTGCGTGAGCCCGGCTGCGACCTCGTGGTGGGCACGCGCTACATGGAAGGGGGTGGTGTTGGCGAGTGGGATGAGTCCCGCCAGTTCACCAGCCGCTTTGCCACTGCACTCAGCCAGCGACTGCTCAAAGTGAGTCTGCGCGACCCCATGAGTGGCTTTTTCATGATCCGCCGGGACGCATTCCACGGCGCTGTTCACCACCTCTCCAGCATGGGCTTCAAGATCTTGCTCGACATCGTGGCGTCCTCACCCCGCAAGCTGAACTTCACCGAAGTGCCCTATACCTTTGGCCTTCGCCATGCGGGCGAGAGCAAGCTCGACGCGCGCGTGGCCTGGGATTACCTCTTGATGCTGGCCGACAAAACCCTGGGGCGCTACATCCCCACCTCCCTGATTTCTTTTGGGGCGGTCGGGGGCTTGGGCGTGCTGGTGCACCTCATGGTCCTCTTCCTCGCGCTCAACGTGGGGGGGCGCGAATTTGCCCAGGCTCAAACCCTGGCGGTGCTGGTGGCCATGGTGTTCAATTTCTTCCTCAACAACGTGCTGACCTATCGCGACAAGCAGCTCAAGGGCTGGCAGTGGTGGTGGGGGCTGGCCAAATTCATGGCGGCCTGTGCCCTGGGCGCGGTGGCCAATGTGGGGGTGGCCTCGTGGATGCATGGCGGCGGCGAATACTGGCTGTGGTCAGGCCTGGCGGGCATCCTGGTGGGGCTGATGTGGAATTACGGGGCAACAGCCATCCTGGTCTGGCCCCAGCGGCGCAAGGCCTGAGCGCATGAGGGCGCTTGACCTGGCTTGGCGTGCGCCCTTGGCCGAGCGCAGCACCCGCTGGGCTTTGGGTCTGGCAGCCTTGCTGCATGTGATCTGGGCCACGAGCATGGGGCTTTCGCCGGACGAGGCGCACTATGCCTTGTACGGCCAACACCTGGCCTGGAGTTACTACGACCATCCGCCCCTGGTGGGCTGGATGCAGTCCCTGGTGCTGTGGGTGAGCGATTCAGACCTCGCATTGCGTTGGTGGCCGCTGGCGCTGTGGTGGATCACGGGCAGCCTCTTGCTGTCGTTCAATGACATGGTCTTTCCCTGGGTCAAGTCCTGCCGCTGGTGGGGCTTGCGGGTCGATGCCTGGCTGTGGCTGGGCAGTGTCTTGCCCCACCTGATGGGTTTGGCCATGGTGCCCGATGCCTTGCTCATGCCCTTGACCCTGGCCTTGATGCATCTGGTTTGGCGATTGGCTTTGGCCCAGGGCTCGCAGACCTCGAACTGGGGCTTGTGGCTGGCCTTGGGGTTGGGCTTGGGGTTGGCGGGCCTGTCCAAATACACCGCGGTCTTGCTCGCGTTGAGCGTGATGCTCAGCTTGCAGCTGGCCTTGGGTTGGTCCTTGTGGCGCAACAAGGGCTGGGGCTTGGCCCTGATCACGGCGGCCATGCTGGTGTCGGTGGTGTTCATCTGGAATGCCTTCAACGACTGGGCTTCCTTTCGGTATCAACTCGCCCATGCCAAAGGCGCAGAGCAATGGCATGCCTGGATGGCTTTGCGCTATGGGCTGGTCTTGTGGCTGGGCTTTGGCTTCATGTGGCCGCTCATGAAATGGGCCATGCCGTCGTCCACCCCTGCTGCCCAGGGTGCATCGCGCTCAACCGATGCGCCCGCCAGGGTGGGGGGGCTGAGCCCAGAGCGGCTTTGCGGACTCTTCGCCTTGCCGCTGCTGCTGGTCTTGCTCAATGCCAGTGGGCGGGGCAGTGCCTTGCCCCATTGGGCGGTGTCGGCTGGTGTGGCCTTGTTGCCTTGGGTGAGTGCGGTGTGGGCGCGCGGTGCCCATGCCTCGCACACGCGCATGCGAGCAGCCTGGGGTTGGGGTCTGGTGGCTCAGGTGCTGCTGATGCTGGTGCTGGCTGCGGTCATGTCCTGGGGTGGCATGCCTGCACAAACCCAAGCGTCCACCGCGCGCGCAGCAGGCGTGCGCGAGGGCATGGACGCCATGAACCCCGTGGCCGACCTGCATGGCTGGCAAGCGGCCGCGCTGCATGCGGCTGATCTGGCCAAAGCCCAGCAATTGCCTGGCTTGGCGGTCACCAACTGGTCCTTGGCCAGTCGCCTGGCCTGGTATGCCAGGCCCTGGTCGGTTCGGGTGGTGGACGACCATGGTGACCAATTCAACATCTGGTTTGGCCGTTTTGCCCCTGGGGACTCGGTGTTGTGGGTGGACTGGTCCCAGCTCACCCATGAGCCGCCGCAAGGTCCTGGCCGTTTCGCCACCTGCCGGCCGCTGGATCGACTCGATGTGGTTCGCTGGGGGCGAACGCTGTCACACTTTCACTTTTACCGCTGCGAGAACTGGCAAGGCTCATGAGCATCCAACCTGTCCTGATGGCAACACGCCAGCAATTGGTGACCGTGGCCTGGTCAGGCCTCATCCTGTTTTTTCTGGGCTTGGCCCTCAAGCAATGGTGGGGCGTGCCTGAGCCCGGTTTCATGTGGGTCAACAGTTGGGGTCGCCAAGCCCCCGAGCTGTGGGCTTGCCTCACGCAGCTGGGCGACACCAGTGTGGTGTTTGCCTTGCTCGCACCGGTGTTGTGCCGCCACCCCCGCATGTACTTGGCCTGGCTGGCAGCGGTTCCAGTGGGCGGCGCGGTGTCCTTTGTGCTCAAGCGAGGCCTGGATTGGCCGCGTCCGCCCGATGTGATGGCGCTGGACCAGTTGAATGTGGTGGGTCTGGTGCTCAATGGCCGCAGCTTTCCCTCCGGTCACGCGATCACGGCGGTGGCGGTGGCCATGATGGTGGCGCTGCACCTGCCTGTGCCCCATGCCTGGCGCAGGCCCGTGCAGCTGGGCCTGCTGAGTCTTGCCCTGGGGGTGTTGCTGTCGCGCCTGGCGGTGGGCGCGCATTGGCCCACCGACGTCCTTGCCGGTGCAGGGGTGGGCTTGCTGTCGGCTGTGGTGGCGGCCACGGTGTTGCACAAAATGGACGTTCGTCCACCCGAATGGGCGATTTGGCTGGCCTGGGCGCTGCTGGGTGGCACCAGCCTGGCTTTGGCCGATCGCGTCCTGGACAACGAGCCGGGACAGGCCGTTCTCGCTCTGGCTGCCCTCTCAATCTGGTTGTCTTTCCTCCGCGCGGTCTGGCTGAGGGTGCGTTAAAGGGCCTTTAATTTGTCCATGTAAAAAATTAATAATTGAATACAAATGACTGATTTTTAAATTAAAATTCCTTAGACCTGACAAAGTTT